>Ga0187886_1001559_pt1 | contig 20511 bp, 26 predicted proteins | sample June2016WEW_20_1_FD_133001 | JGI IMG/M metagenome (GOLD analysis project Ga0187886, IMG submission 133001) | Peatland microbial communities from SPRUCE experiment site at the Marcell Experimental Forest, Minnesota, USA - June2016WEW_20_150 | ecosystem: Environmental > Terrestrial > Soil >... | reverse complement strand
ATCGGCGCGCGAAGCGGGAACTTCGCGAACCTTACTGTTTTACCGCAGGATTCTCAGGGGTCCCAAATGGTATCGCGCCTCAGCCGCCCAACAGCCGCCTCAGCGGTGTGCATAATTCAGGTGTTACAAAGCGGGAAGCAGCCGAGCCGTTCCGAGGGGACCAGGTCACTCGAAGAAGACTCCAGGTGGAGTGATATCCCAGTAAATGAGACACCGAGGGCGCCTAGTGACCAGTTTCATATCGCCATCTTGTGAGATTGTCAGGGCCACGGAGCCGGGAAACTGGTTGCAGAACCGAAATGCTGACCGATGCCGCATCCCAAAGGAGTCCATAGGGACCTGCGTGGAACGGCGAAGATTCCAGTCGCGAGCGCGTTTGAGCGTCTGGCTCTTGTCCTTCTCTATGCGGATCTCGCAACCGAATCCGAGGAGTTCGAGGCGATCAGTTAGCAGGACGGCGCCGTCTACCTGTGAGAACTGAGCGATCGACCTGCTACAATCCCGGATCGCATCCCATAGACATTCGTTGATGTCATTCCATCGGCGCCCGCGAACGGCTGCACTAAGGACGTTGCTTGCTTCGATCAGGTGAGCGAACTGCGGCTGCCGTCCGTGCAGTGAGGCGAGTTCTCCATTGCCCAGTTCGGCGGCGGTCGCGAGCTGATTAGCAACTGCAAAAATGAGAGCCTCCGCGATGGAGAGGCCGGAGGTGCCGTATTTGATCACAAGCCGCCCTTGGTTCACCGCCGCTGCTGCTTCTTGGGCAGACGTGAGTAGGAAACATGCGCCGTGGCCATGTGCACGCGCCAGGGAAAGAAGGTGTCTGAGGACAGTTAGGTAGCTGGTCTCCGACCAGTGAGTGACATGCTCGCTTCCTGGAAGCACACATAGGTCGAAGCACTTCGCAACGGCAGCATCAAAGTGGGTGAGGGCCGCACGAAACGCTGGCAGGAGTCGGTGCAGCGGCACGGACTTTTGGTGTTGAAGCTGCATACGCCCATGTTCCAGCACTGCCAACCCCTCCCCGCCGGCCCCGACAGTAATACAGCCCGGTGCTGCGGAGGTCACCGAAAGCAGCTGCGGCGGGCAAAAGGAGCCTGACTGGGCCCCTTTCAGATGCTGCTCCCAGTCGGACCGAAGATTGAGCGTGCCCCAGATGACTAAGGGCTCTGCAGCATCTGAACTGACGGCTGCAGGCTCGCAAACGAGAATGCCAGAGGTCCATGGGTCGACCGCAGGAGCAAGGCGAAGCAACTCTGAGACTGAAAACGAACGCGGGATGCGTAAGCGCACCGGTATCGTACGCTCGACAACGGAATCAGCGCTTGAAGCGAAGTAGTCAGGCCGAGCAAAGATAATATGCAGAGTCAGCTGGCGGCCCTCCTCTGCCAGGAGGGAAGCATGAAAGACGGTCTCGAGCAGATTGCGGAGAGCGGTGTCCGACGGAAGCCCCGCGGGATCACGGTATCGTGGACGCCCCGACCAAAGGCGCTGGATGGGCCGAATAAGGTCAATAGGATATGTGAACGGCGACGCTAAGACGTCCACTACCTTCTTGCTCTTCATGCGGCAGACTCCAAGTAGGGCCGGATGATGTTCGCGACCCGGCAGATCTTCGCGAACCGGTAAATGTCATCCACCGAGACCCGCTTTCGTAGCGCATCCCGCAGCGCCTCTATGGCCACATCGATGCCGATCTTTCTTCGGTACTTGAAGCAATCAGCAACCGTCTTGGCAATGCCGTAGACGCGGACAGGAACGCCTTCGAGTTTATGATTCTCGACGCCTTCACTCAGGGCAGGACCGGAGAAGCGGACGACGCGCACAGCCGGCCAGGCGATCGTTGGCCTGTGAGCCTTCACCCCGACCGCGATCCAGACCTCGTGCGGTTGTTGGGTTGTCAGACCGTGGAACTGTAGTGCCGAGAAAAGACACACGACGGCGTTGGGAGCCTGCTTGCCGACGAGTGCAAGGCCGTGATGCTCGGTGACAGGAGCGCCGGCAAGCATGTAGATGCCGCGCGCCGCTCGTGTGAGAGCGCCTTTCCGCAGTAGACGGATCAGGTGCTCGCGTGCGATCCCGCGGGCTGCGAGGTCGCGAGGGCGGACGATGCGCTGTCGTTTTGTGATCTCCAGAATCTGCGCGGAAGCGGTCGGCATGGCGTGTTACCAGACATCGGTAGTTTCTCACAGTTACCGAGATATTGCAACAGAGGCCTTGGCGCAGAGGCCTTGGCGCAATGCCGGGGTAGTCAAACGGAAGGAAAGGGGTGAATGCGTATGACGCAAGCGAACGGATTGGCGGCGCCGATGCCGCCCGCCCACACGATGAACGGATTGCCAGGAGTGAGCGGGTCGTTCACTCCGGAGCGGGTACAGGAGGTCCTGGCCGCGCTAGGGGAGCCATTCAAGCCGGAGTCGGTCGAGTGGCGAGTGACGAACACGAGCCGAGGCAAACACGGACTCCGCGGCCAGGTGGTGGCGTACGCGGATCCACGAGCGTACACGGACCGGCTGAACGGGCTGTTCACGCCGCTCGGCTGGACGCGGGAGTACGCGGTGCAGACGGTGCAGAACTTCGAGATGCCGCAGAAGGGAGACGGGAAGAGCACGCTCATCACCGCGAAGGTGCTGCTGACCTGCAAGGTGACTATCTACGGCCTGGGAACGCACGCCGGAACCGGCGAGGAGTGGGCGACAGACGAGAACGCGCTGACCCGGGCGGAGGCGCAGGCGTTCAAGCGGGCCTGCTCGTGCTTCGGGCTGGGCCGCTACTTCTACGACTTTCCCCGGGTGTGGGTGGACTTGGATGAGCAGAGGCGCCCGCTGGAGCTGCCCACGCTGCCGGATTGGGCGGTGCCGCAGAGTGGGCGGGGCAACGGTCGACCGGAGCGCAAAGCGGCGGACAAGACGAACGGGAAGCGACCGGAAAACGGCAATGGGCGGCGGAAGAACGGGATCTACGGCGAGGAGTTGCTCGCGGCGCTCCGTGCGCTGAGCGAAGAGGTTGGATTCAGCCTGACGCGGGACGTTGTGCGCCGGGTCGCTGGGAAGGAGCTCATCGACGAGATCCGGGACGTGGCGCACCTCACCTCGGTTCTGGAGAAGCTCGAGGACCGGGCGCGCGGAGTGCGGCGGCTGAAGGCGGCGGTGGAGAAGTCGGGCGCTTCGGTGCACGGAAAGGTCTGCCAGGAGCTGAGCCTGGCAAGCGACGCGATCGACGACATCCCGAATCGGGAAGTGCTGCGGCAGCTCGTGGATCGAATGGAGGCTGCGTCGGCCGGCGGGATTGGTTCCCATGGGAACGCAACCGAGAACGGTAGCCCGTTCGCGGCGTCCGGGAGCGCATCCGAAAGCGGCGGCATCGCGCAGTTGCGCGAACGGCTGGTGATTGAGGCCCGGCGTGTGTCCGCCAAGCTGTGCAAAGGAATCGGCGCCGTCATCGCGAGGGCGAGCAACGGCGCGTTCCGGTTCGCCGATCTGGCGAAGCTCACGGAGGGTGACTGCGGCAAGGTCGAGGCGGCACTGGCCGAACTCGCGCGGATGGATGCCTAACGGAAGGAGGTGAGAACCGTGAAGGAAGTGCGGCTGATAGCGGATGGCTCCTGCATCGGCAACCCGGGTCCGGGCGGCTGGGCCTGCGTGCTCCGGTGCGGCAGCCACGAGAGGATGCTCACGGGCGGGGACAAGCGGACGACGAACAACCGCATGGAACTACGGGCGGTGATTGAAGGTCTGCGTGCGCTCAACGAGCCCTGCCGGATAGAGGTGATCACCGATGCGCAGTACGTCCAGCGAGGAATGTTGGAGCGTCTGCCCCGGTGGAAGACTAACGGCTGGCAAACGGCGAACCATGAACCCGTGGCTAACCGGGACCTGTGGCAGGAGCTGGATTCCCTGGCGAGCGATCACAAGATCCAGTGGACGTGGGTTCGGGGCCACGGGCCGGACCCGGATCAACAGCGGTGTGACGCGGCCGCGCTGGAAGCAGCGCAGCACGCCTCGTGAGAGCGGAAGGAGGACTACGATGGCGCAGGCATTGGCGGTGCGCAAGGTGGTGGAGATCACGGAGTTGGGCCTGGACCGGGCGGCAGCCACGGATCGGGCCGTGCTGGCATTCGCGCGTTACGCGGAAGCGCGCATTGCGAAGTGGGTCCAGTTCCCGCGAGGGGTCCTGCTGTTTCTGATGGTCCCCGGAGACCTGGAGTCCGGCTGGTTCTACCTGCTGGACCGGGTGAAACGAGTCTTCTACAGCCTGGATATCGAGCAGGCCGGGAGGTGGGGCGGGTATCGGGAGGACGAGTTCGAGCCGCTGGCGACCGCATTCGGGCTGAAGCAGCTCGCCGAGCGGCCGAGGGCTCTGAAGACGGCCCTGGCAAACCGGTTTTGACGGAATCCCGGAAACCGGGTTATGTAAGACCAGGGCGCAAAGGAGGCAGGCGGTGGAACTGAAGCCGAGCGCAACTCCGGAGATGGTCCGCCGGTTCCACGACCTTTTTGTGAACCGGCGGGCTTACACGATTCAATCGATGCGGCCGCATCCGGAAACCGGCCGCCATTACTATTACCGGCCGACCCGAAAGGGCACGGGCGAACCACTGGCGCTGACGGGGGAGACGATCCGGCAGCACCTGGAGGGCGACCTGACGATAGCAGTGTACGCCATCAACCCGAGGACGCAGCGCTCGAAGTGGGTGGCAATCGACGCGGACTACCGCTACGCCCTGGAGGATTTGCTCAAGCTGCATTGCGAGTTGGGCCGGGATGGGGTCGAAGCGGCGCTGGAGAAGTCGAAGCGCGGAGCCCACCTGTGGGTGTTCTTCGAGAAGCCCGTCCTGGCACGGGAGGCGCGCATCTACGTACTCAATCTGGCGGTTCGCCTGAGTCTGCCGGTGAAGGGCGCCGGATGGCCGGAAGGCATCGAGGTGTTCCCGCGGCAGGATGAGCTGCGCGAGGGCGAATTCGGAAGCGCGCTTCGGGCGCCGCTCGGGATTCACCGTGGCGCCGGGAAGCGCTACTGGTTCTACCACGCCGACTATACCCTTGCAGCGCAGTTCCGATACTTGGCCGGCCTGCGGCGCGTGAGCCAAGAGGAGCTGGGGAGGTTCGTAGCTGGCAAAACCATTCCGCCGCAGTTCGCGGCGCCAGCGAAAAAGCCGGAGCCGCCGCGCCCGTACGCGCTGTCGGGTAACGAGTTCCGGATCTTGGATTACGTCCGGCCGAAGCGGAAGGTGGGGCGGAACTACGTGGCGCAGTGCCCATCGTGCGCCGCGGCAGGACACGATACAAGCGGCGACAATCTGTCGATCTCGATCGATGAGCCGCTGAAGTACAAGTGCTGGGCCGGGTGCACCAGGGAAATGATCCGGGAGGCCCTGGGCCGGCCGGTTCCGGCCAGGAGGTACGCGTGAGCGGACCGAGTGAAGCTGTAGGGCGCGGGAGAGCGAAGGCCAGGCGTGCAGTGCAGTTGCCCCTGCCGACGGCCACCGTGAAGGCGCTGTTGAAGGCGGGCATTCGCTGCCAGCCGGTAGTCTCGCTGGGGTTTCAAACGGGCGCGAGGCGTTACGTGATTCGTGGCGTCGAGTCCGGGGGCGCGGTGAGCGAATTGGGGCACTACGTCGCCTTCTGTGGCCTGGACGGCCAGCCGTTGCCGTGGCTTCAGCCGGTGCAGTCGGTCGGCGGCAATGGTCCGCATGCCGTGGTGGTCGCTCCGTCGCTTGTGAGCGTGGAAATGTTCCGGGTGGCGCAGACCTACGAACTGCTGATTGCGGCGCACGAGACACAGACGCCGGGAGAGGGCGGGACGGCGCGACTCCGGTCGGAAATGCTGTTTCGCGGAAAGCAAGGACACCTCTCGCTGGAGCTCTGGGGCCGGGATCGGGCAGCCGCGGGTCAGATCGCACCTGAGTTCTTCACTCGTTCCGGCGAACGCAACGAGGTCCCGTCGCCGTTCGTTGCCATCGTCAAAGCTGTCACCAGAGGGGCGACCTCGATCGGTTGCGATCAGGCGCAGTACGTCATCGCACCGGACGGTGCGGCAACTGAGGCGGAGGCGCTGCCGGCTGAGAAGGCGGCAAGATGAAAGCGACAACGGAACAGGCGCCGGGGTTGCACTGGAAGGATCTGCTGCTCGGCCTGGCGTTTCTCGCGGCGGGCTGGGCGAATGCACCGGCAAGCCTGCGAGTCTACGCCGCGCACCAGCGCACAGCGGGAGGCGTGTTCCTCCTGCTGTGCGAGTCTGGGTTGCTGGCTGGCAGCGCCGCGGCGCTGCTCTTCACGCTGGCATCAGCCCTGTCGCGCAAGGCTGCTTGGCGGCCGTACACGCGGGGATTCCTGCGAATTGCCCTCGTGAGCTGTCTTGGCTTGGCGTGGTGCTTCGGCGCTTTGCGCTGAAGGTCGACGCCCGACGCGAGGAGTTCAACTATGAGGGTCGGAACGAAGAGTGTCTTGTTTGGCGCACACGCGTTTTGGCTGCACGGATTCATCGTGGCAAGAGCCTGGGCTGCGTTGTACGGCCCCCCGTGGGACGTCCGGCTCTGGCTGAGCTTCTTCTTACACGACGTTGGCTATCTGGGCTGCGGCGACGTCGAGAGCGCCGAGGGCGAGGAGCACGTCAATCTGGGCGCGCGGATCATGGGCGCGCTCTGCGGACCCAAGTGGGCCGACTTCACCTTGCGGCACTCCAGACACTGGGCGAAGAAACACGGAGTGGGAGTTTCGCGGCTTTGCTATGCGGATAAGGTGGCATTCGCGATCACGCCGGCGTGGCTGTACCTGCCGATGGCAGCGGCAAGCGGAGAACTCCGCGAGTACATGGCGAAATCGCGTGACCGCCAGGCGGGCAACGGGCACTTCACAGCGGAGGAGAGCCGCAAGTTGGCCTCCAGCGACCCGCGAGTCTGGCTCGACGGGCTGCAGAGCTACACACTTCGCTGGGTGGCGGAGCACCGAGACGGACGCGAGGACCGGTGGACCGATCAGAGTGTGACGGCAAACCGGGAGTGCGCATGAAGAAAACCGGCGGGTAAGCCGAAACTGACGAGAAGGGGGCTTTCGGGGCCCTTGGCTTCACATCTGCAGCGAGGGCGTTCTGCGACCACTTGGCGCGGAATCGGCGGATCAGGGGAGCGACGCCGACTTCCCAATACCTATACCTATTCCCGTGACGGGTGTTCACGGGAGTAATCCAGGCTTTCGGAGTTGTACTTTGGCCTAGCCTAAGAGGCGCCCTGCTTTGACGCAAGCCATGCAGAACCCAAAGTCGCTGAGATCCGCTCGTCCCGCTCTTCGAGCCGGAAGAGGAACGGAAGCGGCTGTGGGACGAAGCCTTCAACACGCAAATGGCGATCTGAAGCGCTGACGGTCGCGCAGTGCTGAATAGGGCCGGGCAGCAATGAAAACTCGGCTATGACCAGTTGTTCCACATTTCCACGGCGGCGTTGATGACACCGTCGCAGTTGGCGCACGGCCAGCACTCTGCCGCAGAATCCCGCAGCAAGTAATATTGCTCGTTGGCACACACGAAATTGTTGCGCTGAGCTTCAAGTATCCAGCTCATTGCCGCGACGAACGTATCGCCGTAGCTCTTGCCAAACTTGTCGTTGGGCACATTGTAAAGCAGACCTTCCAGAAAATACGACGGGGCGCTTCCGTCCTCGATCGCGCCGTCCTCGACGAGCCTGCCGCGCATGTTTTTCAGGATGCGCACCATGGGCTTGAACCACCCATTCGTGGCCTGGTGCTTCGCCGTGCAGTTGGCCGAGTGCTGCTTGGGATAGTTGACGATCCGGTCACCACTCGACGTAAAAAAGCAAATGCCGCGCTGGGCTTGCGCGCCGGCAATGCCCGGAAAACGGCTATAGCGCCGGAACTCGGTTGCTACCACTACGTCAGCGCTGCGCCGGCTCCCAGTAGCCCTGATCTTAATCGCCTTCGTGCCGGGCTTCACCGCCGCCGCGCCGAAACTCTCTAGGAGCGCCGCCACAACGTCATGCTTGAAGTCTCTGTATTTGTACTCAGCAGTGCCGGGGTACGCGGCCTCGAAGGCCGCGCACTCTGCCGGCGTCAAAGCCTTCAAGTCATAGTGAAACGTTGAATCGAGACGAATGGAGACATCCACATCGCTTTCAGCGTAGATGTTGGTGTCGTTGCCGTATGAGCCTTGCAGGAACACCTCGAAGCTCTTGCCGGCATACTTGGTATCCGCCGCCTCGAGCACGCGTTTGACCGTCGCGTATGTATCGCGCGATTGCGCGACCGAGCCCTGATGCGACCAGGTGTCCATCTGCGATTCGGGAATGGGCATGCTTCAGTTGTCTCCACCGCGAGCTGCCCGCATCGTCTGTGGCCCGCCCAGAATCATTCTTTTCAGCTCGGCTTCGTGGCTCGCGAAGGATTCACCGCCACGCTGGTAGAGCGAATTCAACTTGGTGAGATTGGACTCCATGAGATCGGTCGCCATCTCCGGGCGCTCAAACGTGTCGTTGATCCGCACCGTCCAAATGTCCTTGAATAGAATCGTCCGTAACTGTTCCATGGAGACGGTGTTCACATTGAGGGTTTTCTGCAGCAACTGCACGCTTCGGAAGCGTTTGGCCAGCCAGGAACGCCAGCGTTTCGGCTCTGGATAGACCCCCACGCCAATGCTGATGACGCGCAGATCGGAATGGGCTTTCTTGAGCGCGACAACCGCGTCGGCGATCGCGTAGAGCGTCGGATTGTTGGCGCAGTATCCGCCGTCAATCAGTTCAACGCGGTCTCCGTCACCGGTTGTGATAACGTGCTTCTGAAAAAACGGATACGCGGAACAGGAGGCCTGCACGGCGTCTGCGATCGTGCAGCCGAACCCCGGAACGAACGTGGCATGCCGGCCGTGGGCTTGCGCGACGTTGGCCTTGAAGATCATCGGCTTTTCGAACTCCCACCGTGTCGCCACGATTCCCACGCCGGTCTTAACGTCCGCGAAAGTGCGATCGGCGAAAACGGTCTTTGCGAGATGCGCCAGAGCCGCGGATTTTCCCCGCGCGCTACGCTGGTGCATGATGGCTGGCACATGCTCTTTGTAAAGCTTGTGAATTTGATCGACTCGATAGCCGAGCGCCAGCAGCGCGGCGACGATGCCGCCCGTGCTCGTGCCGAAGATCAGATCAAAACACTGATATAGCGGCCGTGCGGCCATCGCTTCGATTTCTTTTAGCACTCCCAAAGTATAAAAGCCCTTGGCTCCGCCGCCGTCCAATGAAAGCACGCGGCAAGGATCAGCAGATGCTGGGGCGGTCGGTTCTGGGGTCATGTTTTCCATCAGATCCCGATCCGCTCGACCTCGCCGGCACGATATTCATCGTGGCGGCGATCGTAGAGGCCGGTGGTCTTCGCCTCCGAGTGCTTGGCAATACGCTGCGTGACTTCGATACGGCCGCCATTGGCCAGGTAGTCCGCAGTCCCCGTGGCGCGGAATGTGTGACAGGCCATCGGGGTTTCGATGCCGGCGTCAGACGCCCGGCAATTAGCGCAGGAAGCTCGAGCGGCAAATGGTGACTGGTGGGGATGAGCTGAATTCATATGCCATAGACATCTGCTTCAGTATCGAACCCGTAACGGTTGCCGTCTTCCGACAAAGGGACGACGTGCGGCATAGGTGACCCTGTGCGCGCGCGAACCTGCCGGTTTACCCAACGGATTGCTCGTTTGCCGAAGAACGCGGCCAGCATCGAGCGAGCACCGGCCATTGCGCCGCGGTGGTATTCGGTCTGGATACTATCGGGGTCTTTCTGGGCGAGTTCGACGAGCCGCGGCAGAATCTGCTCTATCGTGACGATAGCCGGTTCAAGGCTAACCGCATGGGTCAGTGTACGGACGATGAAATTGGCGCGGGTGCGCTGATCCCCTTTCGCAATTTCGTCCAGTTGCGTAACCAACTCGCGCGGGGCACGGAATGAGACAACGACAGTCTCACCTGAATCTGCCGCCTTCCGTTCTTGAGCTTCCACACCTCCATTGTATACCAATAACTACAAAACGCAACAGTAGAGATGTGTAGAATATAATCGTTGAATTTTCAGCAACTTACCGTCAGTTGAAAGAATCCGATCAGATCGACGGCCACTTGGAAACACCCCCACGTAGCCGCATAGTCGACTCGTAGATCTGCCAATCGCGATCCAGATACGTTCGCGCAGGCTCCGGATGAGGTTACGCGTTCCGCGGACCATGCAGACTCGATTTCGACAGCCGGAAAGACCTGGCTGCCTCGGCATTCCCGCCTGATCCTTCGACGGATGCTCTTTCCTGACACAATCTCTTAACCCGATCGCGTTGAGAGACCCCCGCCTGCTCTCTTCCGGCCCCAGAAGTCTCTGAGGCGACTTCCCGAATCGACAGGAGTACCCTATGCAAACCGGATGTGTGTCCAATTCCGAGCATGGCGGCCATCTCGCCGCCGACCAACTCGTCACGACTCACGTATGGCTGGTTCGAGCCATCGCCAAGAAGGTACTGGAGAAGCTGCCAAGCCACGTGGAATTGAACGATCTGATCGAGGACGGCGTGTTTGGCTTGATCGCGGCAGCGCAGCGCTACGACCCGGCGCGTGGAATCCCTTTTCCGCTGTACGCCAAGCACCGCATCCGCGGCGCCATCCTTGACGGCCTGAGGCGCATGGATCACCTCTCTCGGGACTTGCGCTCAAAGGTGAAGAAGGCTGATGCCAGCACCCTTGAGAACGAACCGGGGCGAGATCCCGCGCCGGCGGTTTGGCGGGCAAGCACGGCCGGTCACACATGGATGGGAGTGTGGCCGGAGCAGAACGGCACCGGCATCGCGCCTGCTCGTGCCGGATGCTCAAGCGCGAAACCGTGCGAGCCGGTGGCCGACGCAGGGTCGCGGCCGGATGTGGCGGCTGGCGACGCGGAACTCTCGGGCGTGCTGCGGAATGCGATGAAATCGCTGCCGACTCGGTACGGCCAGATCGTCACCCTGTACCACTGGCGCGGGCTGACCATGCGCGAGATCGGGCGAGCGTTCGGCATCAACGAAAGCCGGGTCTCCCAGATTCACAAGCGAGCGTTGGAGCTGATGGCCGTGCGCTTGCGGTCGCAGGGCATCAATTCGTGCGGTTCGATGTTGCGGTAACCCAAAGCGGGCGGCGCCTGGACGGTGCCGAAGCAACCTGTGGTGGAGGATTGCGATGCAGACAGTACTGGACATTCTGCGTGTGGCCGGGCAACTGTGCCCCGGGTTCTGCCTGCGGATTGAGAACGAGCCCTACGTGCCGCTGGTGATCGAGGACATCCAGAGCCCAGACCCAAGCGGGCATCCCTCGATTTCGGTGGCGCACTATGGCGAGCAAAACGGCGACCCGATGCGGGACCCGGAAATGCTGTTCGAGTTGGTCGAGGATGGCGGCAAGGTCCTCATGGTGCCGTACTACTACCGGAACGACTACGCGGGCGTGGAGCAGTACTCGCGGACCCTCGGAGACGGAGGGTCGCTGGTTGACCGCCGGCTCTTCCGCGACCAACAGGCCTTCGCGCGCATGTGGGACCGCAACCTGCGGGCGCAGGGCTTTCCGGAGGCATTCCGGCGCGAGCGCGGGAACAGGCCAAGCACGCTCTTTCAAACTCTCTGACCCGGCCCAGGCGAACGTGCCTGTGCCGCGTTGGGGGCCGTGCCGCCGGCAGCGGTATCACATGACCGGGGAGAGCCGACCGGTCGCAGGGTCGTTCGGCGCTCCCCGTTTCGTTTACAGAAGAGGAAACACTGTGCAGGAGACGAACATCATTGAAATGCAAGAGGCACCCCCGGCGGCGCCGGTCGCGGCGGTGGCAGAGGCCCCTAGCGTGACGCTGCTGTCCTATGGCGGAAAGCTGACTCGCGACGAACTCGCTCAGGTGCCTACCCCGGCGGGAACCGCAACGCACAAGCCGATCCCGCACATCGAGGTAGTCGAGCGGCTCATCGAGACTCTCGGCTTCCGGCAGATCGGCGTGGTTCGAGACGAGTACGCAGTTTCCAGCGACGGCATGCGCATGTTCGGGGTCATGGATTTGGCCACCGGTTTCAAAGGCTGCCGCTTCGCCCTGGGGCTGCGCAATTCTCACGACAAGACGTTCCGGCTGTCGATTTGCTGTGGCGTCAGAGTCTTCGTTTGCGAGAACCTGGCCTTCCACGGCGACTACACGCCGGTCCTGGCGAAGCACTCGAAGAACTTCTCGCTCGAGGACAGTCTGGCCATCGGCGTTGATCGGATGCAGCGCAACTTCGGCCCGCTGCAGCAGCAGGTGGAGGAGTGGCAGACCCGGCAGTTGTCTACTGTCGTGGCGAAGCTGGTCATCTACCAGGCGTTCATCGAAGACGCGCTGGAGGCGCCCAAACACCTCGCGCGGCGGGTGCATGAGCTGTACTTTGAGCCGCAGTACGACGAGTTTCGGCCGCGGACACTGTGGAGCCTGTCGAATGCGTTCACCAGCGCCTTCAAGGAACTGGAACCCATCCCGCAGTACAAAGCGACGGCGAAACTGGCGGGCTTCCTGGACTCCGTTTCGCTTTCGTAAGGCGCGCCGGGAAGTTCAGCGCAACGTCGTTCCACACCGCTAGACCCACCTTTCGCAGTTCCCTGTTTCGGCCCGCGGCGGGAGTGTGTCCGAGGGCCTGACTTACACATGAGTGGCCGGCGACCGGGCGGCAGTGTGTCCGGTCCGCCGGCCAAAGTAGATGAAGAGGAGAACGCAACGATGTCCCAAGGATTGAACAAGACGACGATCATCGGCTATCTGGGCCGCGATCCGGAGACCAACGGGGCGCAGAATGTGGCCCGGTTTACCGTGGGAGTGACCGAGCGGTGGCGCGATCGCGAGGGCGAGGAAAAGGAGCACACCGAGTGGTATCGGGTGGTGGCGTTCAACGGCGTCGGCGAAGCCTGCGCGCAGTACTTGGAGAAGGGGCGGCGGGTCTATGTCGAAGGGCACCTGCGGACCCGGACCTACACCAACCGGAACGAGGAGGAGAAGACGATCACCGAGTTGCTGGCGTCCACGGTGATCTTCCTGGACGGCCCGCGTACGGACGGCAACGCCGCCGAACCGCGACCGAAGCCGGCCAAACCGCGCGACGGAGTCGAGCACCCCACCGCGGCCAAGCGCGCTCCCGCCCCAAAAGGCGACACGGACAGTGATGTACCGTTCTAACGGGGTCAGGAGCGAGGTGAACAGCCATGAACAACGAATTGAACGAAGCTACGGCCGTCGCCGGCAGGGGCATGTTCTCGGAACTCATGCCGATGGCGGCGGAACGCACTATTCTCATCACGATCTCGCGTCTCGACGAGAAGACGCTGTGTGTGAACTTCGTGCCCAAGCTGAACGGCACGGAGAACAACGCTCTCGCCACGCCCCTTTGCCTCAAGGGGACGCCGGACGAACTCGACCAGCACCTGGTGGAGCAGGTCAGGAACTACGTGGCGCATCACGCGACGATGGTGAGCGACCTGGCGGAGGCTCAGCGAGAGATGGACGAGGCGGCGAAGAAGGCAAGAGAAGACGCCCGCAAGAGGAACGGCAAGGGTGCCGAGAAGGGCAAGCCGACTGAGGCAGCCGCTCCCGAGCCGCAGCCTCGGACTGGGCCGGCCGCGCCGACGGGTCCGACCCCGCTGAGCCTGTTTGACCAGGCGGACGGCGCGGAGAACCCCGGCGACAGCGCTGCCTCTCAGCAACAGCAGCAGCAGGAAGGAAGACCGTGACCACCGAACCGCTCAAACGGGAGTTTTCCTTCAATGGGATCCGCCTGCCGGACCCGAACCCGAACCTGCCCGTGGAGGAGGTCCGGGCAATCTACGCGACGCAATACCCGGACGTGGCGACCGCATCCATCAGCGGCCCAGAAGCCATCGCCGGAAAGCTGCGCTATACCTTCGAGCGCGCCATCGGCTCGAAGGGGTAAACCGCGGACAACGGCGGACAGCGCCAACTCCCGAACTGCCAAAGACCACGCCCAATGGTCCACTCGGAGGCCTTCACGCCCAAGTTCTAGTTCTCGCCGGGGCCCAGCACGTTTCTTCTTTTTTACGCCTCCTGGGGACTTCTTGGGAGGAGCCTACGAGTACTCAGGAGTACCGTTGGTCTGATCTTTGGCGACCAGAGATTGGCGCTGTGACCTTATGCATTATCATCAATCTGTAACGGAACAAGCTGAACCTCAACGAAGAACGTACCGGCTCGCTTACGCCAGGGGGTCACCAAGAACCTGAGGCACTCGCACCTCGACACGGATCGCTGCCACTCTTCCTTGCGCTCAAAGGAGAAGTGTCTTCCGGCATGCGCGCCAAGCCATTTCTGTAAGTCCGTGAACCGCCTGGGCGCGGGTAGGTACCGCGTTAACGACAGGTGACAGCAGCCAGCAAGAATCGCGGAAACATCGGCGTGAGGATCGGTCTTAGCCAATACGACAGCCGAGCCCATTTCAATCAAACTCTGGTCCTCGCCAATTCGTCTCAACAACACCTCTGGGGAAACTCCAAACTCTCCGCACAGACGCACAACCTGACTTGCGGACGACAAACGCCAATCCTCCCTAACATGGGCGTACAACAGATGATCTGGCACGGTGAGCAGGCCAGCACCGAACTGGCAGAGCGCCTCCAGTTTATGGCCATTCGGCGCGCCGGTCATCAGCTCGGGAGATCCGCTTTCCCAACGATAAAAGAACGTGTGGACGATCTCGTGGGCGAGGGTGAACCTTTGCCGAGCGCTCAAGCGAAGGTTCACTGGAGGTCGCTGAGGACCAGAAGCTGCAGGTAAATCAATAACATGCTCATGCCTCGATTTAAGATGAATCGTGAAGCCTATCGTATCAGGAGCCATGATTCCGTGCGGCAAAATTGGGGCAAGCCGAACCGCATGGACGCCCTGATACTGAGCTATTGAACATAGGTCTACTGGTATACAACTGGTGCCGACGGCAGCTAAGACTCTGCAGACCATCTGGCGAACAAATCGTCTATCATAATCCACAGGCGTTACCTATTCTAGAAAAGTGGCAAGCTCGAGAGGAATTCACGCTTGAGCATCCGCAAATGCTCTAATAACTCCTCTTTGGGTGCCTCCCTCCGGTGACCAACGGGCGCTTGGTATGCCGCGCGCACGCGATCGACGAATTCGCCGAAGTCCTTGTCAGCGATCTCAAGAGTCTCCCTATCTGCGAATTCCATTATCCAGGCATTGTGCCGTTCCAACTCAGGTCCGAAATACAGCCGTAGAACCTTGACCAACATCATCCCCCGAGATTCCGACTCGAATACGTCATTCTCCAGGTCCGCGGCCACGACCTGCTCAAGAGTACGCAACGAAACTCGCGATCCTGACGCGAGAGAGAGTGCGGCGGCGGTGTAGCCTGACGTTGAGATAAGCGTGCCATGGGATGCCCCAGCAGCGGACACGGCCGAGAGAAGTGTTCTGACCGCGTCCACCGACACCCGGCTCAGCCTGCTCAACTTCTTCAGCTCTACCAAAACAAGCTCTTTGCGGTTGGGCGGTCTGATGGCGAAATCGACACCTGTGTCCGACCTGGCACCCGTAGGGATTACTGAGTACCCGCGTTGCTTGAAAAGCTCCATTAGGAGATGTTCAAACTCACTGGGGCTGAGCGCCTCCAGTACCCGAGGGTCTCGGATTGCGTCTCGGAGCGCGGCCTCCGCCGAGTCAAACTCGGTCGGCTTGGTCAAAGACAGGCCCTTCAGCTCGCTCACTCGTCGGGCGACCGTTTGGGAATCACGCAGGATGTCACCCGTGAGTTGAACATAAGGGACAGAGCCTAGATCCCCAGGGAGCAGTTCGCCGGCAGGGGCGGTGACGAGAGTCGGTACACTGGCACCCGCCGCCAGCCCCAGTTCGTAGAACACATTTGCGTTGGCACCTGTCACGACGGCGACGAGAACATCTGCCGAACGAATAGCTGACGAGATCTCGGAGAGCAAGCTCCCGCCGGGGGCAATGGCCGTCGGCTCGAATATGTCATGTCCCTCTTCCCGCAAGATGCTCACCAGGCCTTCGACAAGCTGGCGATCTCGGGAGGAATGGGCAATGAAGACTTTCATGGACAACGCTCCAGTGCGCGGGATAACGCCCAGAAGTCGAACAAAAGTCGTTCCTTTTCTTCTTGCTCCTCTGCAGTCTCCGCGCCACACAGGGTCAGCGTCTCCAGGGACTTTCGGCACTCGGATAGCCTTCGCCTTAGCAACTGCACAATCTCATTGCGGGTCTCCTGGATTGCCGTGTGCACTCGCGCCGCTGCATCGGCGCGGGAAACATTCAAGTGTTGCCTCTGAAGTTGGACATTCCAGCCGTTGCAGGTCCTATGATTCCAAAGTCCCACCTCTGGACGATACGCTGATGCGCCGAGCGCGCGGAGCATGCAAAGTACTATTCGGCGGACGTCGTCACGGCTCCAAGGCAGTGCACCGAGCTCGGGCGGCCTGATCCGCTCCATGTCATAGATGAACAACGTTCCAGTATCGGTCAGCCGCCCCAGGGAACTCACAAGTAGATTCGCTAGTCGAACGGGTTCGATCTCATGGACCGTGTTCGTTACCGTAATGAAGTCGAAAGTCAAACCGGGTGGCAGGATTCGGTCGAAGTCGGAAAGGTCTCCGACGCCGATTTCAACGGAAGCGAAGCCCAGGCGCTCAGCGGTCTTCCTCGTCTCGCGCGCGAAGCCTTGATCAACATCGTACGCCCAGTATTCGATTTTCGCCCTGGCCTCGGTCGAGAGGTTTTGGTCGAGGCACATAATGATCTGCCCCCGGCCACATGCCAGGTCTAGCCAAGAGAGCTGAGGCGCACCGGGCACGGATAAGCGGGCCTGCAAGAGAGTCAGAGCAGCCTGATGCTGCGGGAGAACCCGATCGAGATCCTTAAAGGCGCTGGAATCAGCAATCGTGGTCAAGCACGCGCCTCCCCGTTTCCGAGCATGTCATAGGCAGCCCTTACACACGAACCCGCGAGAAAAGAGCGGATGTCGCTGCCGCACCTGCCCGCTCAGCGCGGACTGGTTCTGCCGAATAGCTGTGGAGTCGCTCGGCGGACGCCTCGCCCACACCACTGTCGCCGCGGGGCCCGAACGTACGGACACACGTGGGCAAGTATAGCTCAATTGGCACTCGGACCGGACGGAAAGCGGAACCAGCAGACCGTAACGGCGCACTCCGCCAATGGGATGTAAGCCGCGGTCGCGCGCTCCCGTACACGAATTAGGTACCGACAAGCCGGCCTACGCCAGGGAACCGGTTCCGTGCCCCACTGATCTTAGGGCGCGGGTCCAGCCAGTGGTTCTTCTGGCTGCCATCAACCTGAGCCAGCGTCAGCACTTCGGAGATTGGCCTGCGGCAGCATCCCGTCTTGGTTTCGGACGAGCGACGAAAGGACAGGAGATCGGCGATCAGTATGGCGAACATGACGGAGTTGCGGGAGGTGGTCCTGGAAGAACTTGGGGCCATCGCTGAGGGCCGGCGCGAGAGCATCCAGGACCAGATGGTGGGGAGGTTCCTGAAATGGGAGGACTGGCAGCGTGCGTCGCAGGCGGTCCAGCGCGGCATCTCGGCCGAGGAGCGCAATCGGCAGCCGGCGTTCTTGAGCCCGCCGCCGGGCTGGCTCCCGCCGCTCAGTTGATGCCTCCCGGCGGGGGCTTCGTCCTGCCGCGGCTGGACGGCATCCCGAAGAGCTATCCGGCACTGGCGAACGAGGCGACCGCGGCAGCGGTCGCCCGCACTTTGATTGAGACGGGGATCGCGAAGCCAGAGCGGTGGGCGCAGGCCAAGGGGTCGGCGACGGAATTCGTCCGGGCGACTCTCGACGATTGGCTGGATAGGCACGGTCGGGCCCAGGTCGAACGGAACTTCTACCTCGACATCGCCCTCACGGACCGCGCCGATCCGCAGTCCTGGCACGACGGAGAGGGCTGGGCCGGGCCGCAACGCCTGTACATCAGCGTGGACGTGGAGTCAGCGGGATACGTGGTGTTTGGGCCGACACTGCGACTGCTGGAACAGGTTCACCCTCGCCTGCCGGCGACGTTCTACCAGGGATTCGTGGACAGTATCGAGCGCTGGGTGCGCGTCTACGACTACCGGGATGGGCTGGAGCGGGTTGAGCAGATCAAGGAATGGCTGGCCGACGAGCCCGAGGCGGAGTACGAAATGCCCGATGTTGAGAAGGCGATCCCCGCGTGCGTGAAGCGGAGGCCGCTGTCGGACCGAACCCTGTGCCGGATGGCCCGCCAAGCACGTAGCTCGAAGCGGAAGCGGCTGCTTGAAGGGCTCCTCACTCTCATGGAGAACGCGAACCAAGCCGAGCGGCCGACGGCGGACGACGACTGCGAACAACTGCAAGACAACAACCCGGCGGTACCGGCGCTGCTGGCGGTGTTTGAGAGGAGAGACGCCATCGAGGGCTGCTTCGATGAGGAAGCACAGACGATGCTGGAGGCGCCGCCCGAGCCGAACGTGATCTTGCCGTTGAACGGGAGGGATACGGTCAGCGTAGCGAGCGCTTTCGAGAAGCTCGCCTCGATGACGGAGACGTTGGCAGCAGCGAGTGCCCTGATCGAGCTGATGCCCGGCAACGAGCGAACCGAGGGGGAGCGCAGATGAAAACCTACGTCGATTTCGGCGGAACGCCGGAGTTCAAGCTGTCGGGAGCGATCCTGCTCTACCAGGGGCACAAGACGGCGTTCGCGACGTACCATCCGGTGCGGGAAGGCCGACAGGATGAAGCTCCGCAACTGGGCGCGGCCCAGCCGCTCACTACCGCGTTCCTGGAGCAACTGGCTGGCGACCTTGGGCACCGGCTTCCGGTCGAGGTCCTCCCGGAGAACGTCCTGGTGCGAACGCCGGAGGTGCTGGTGTGGTGGTCGCCGGCGAGGGCTCGAACAATGTTCTTTGCCGAACACGTCGAAGAGGCTCAGGCGATCAATGGGAAGCGATTTCCCCAGCCGGCGCTGGTGTTCAAGGTTGCCGGCCGCGAACTGTGGGTGCGGGCGCTGCCCGAGAACCAACGCCCCGGCCCCGGAACGGAGTTGAAGACGGCTCCGTACTGGAATTGCGCGGAGTCTGGCGTCTGCTGCCAGGGGACGATGCGCTCGCCGGAGGTGGGCACGAGCCTGGACGCCATGGAGGCTTGGGAAAGGGCCTTCTTCCAGAGCCGGTTCACGCATGCCTACGGTGCGGCGCGGCTGACCAGGTATCCAGGCGGCTTCCTCGCGCTCTGGGCCGGCCTGGCGGATTCAGCCGGGGCCTTCCCGGTCGAGTACCTCACGGACGCGCGTGAGACGCTTCAGCAGTTTGTGGAAAGGCGGGACCGGGTATGACGCATGTAATCGCTCCCGCGCTGCTGCGACGGCCGGTCAGGGTACTGGTCATCGGCTGTGGCGGCAACGGCAGCGCAATTGCCGCCGGGCTGCCCTACTTGCACCAGGCGCTGTTGGTTCAGGGACACCCGGGCGGGCTCGATGTGACGCTCATGGACGGCGACGTCATCTCCTCGACTAACTGTGTGCGCCAGCCGTTCAGCCGGCATGAGATCGGCCTGCCAAAGGCGGTGGTACTGGTCAGCCGGATCAACCTGTTTTTCGGGCTGAGATGGCAGGCGGCGCCCGAGTACTTTGCGGAGACGACCCTGGTTGACCGGGTGGACCTGGTGGTCGGCTGCGTCGATTCGCGCGCGGCGCGCCAGAGCATCGCGACATGGGTGATGGACCGCCGCCGGCAAGTCCATTACTGGCTGGATCTCGGCAACAACGCCGAGAGCGGACAGTTCGTGCTGGGGCAACCCCTGAATGGCGTGAACCGGCGCAAAGCCGGGCGGCTGAGGACAGCGGCGGAGCTGTTTCCCGAGATTGTGGACGCCTCGCTGGACGCCGGCGACGGGCCGAGTTGCAGCGCCGCCGAAGCGCTGGAACGGCAGGAACCGTTCGTGAATTCGACGCTGGCGAATCACGCCCTGGCGCTACTAGCGCGGTTGTTCCGGCACGGGGCGATCACCTACCATGGCGCCTTCGTCAACGTAGGCGGCAGCCGTGTGCAGCCTATCGCCGTGAATCAGGGCGTGTGGCGGCAATTAAGGCGGCGGGGCAAGGTGATCGCGACTCAAAGGGCTGCTTGAGACAAGTCGAAGCAGATGGAGTAGCGTGGTCTGACAATACGCGCTTTGCCCAGAACAGTGCTAATCCCTTTACGCGACTCATGTGATCTGGTGCGTTCGGGGCTTATGACCGGCACGCAACCACTTCGGTGGGAGCGGTGCTGGCATTTGACCATGACAAACAACACCGCGACTGCAATCATGTGTGTTGGTCTTGCGTGGGCCGGCCTTTCGTCGCGACCGATTTACGCGGAGGTTTGCCAGACCCTCGGGGGTCACCCAAAACCGGCCACTGATGGTCACCTGAAAACCGGCCAGCGAGACCGACACCCAGGACATTGACACCGACGAGAGCTTAACCTCTCCGTCGGCATGAGCAATGTCTT
>Ga0187886_1001558_pt1 | contig 20514 bp, 19 predicted proteins | sample June2016WEW_20_1_FD_133001 | JGI IMG/M metagenome (GOLD analysis project Ga0187886, IMG submission 133001) | Peatland microbial communities from SPRUCE experiment site at the Marcell Experimental Forest, Minnesota, USA - June2016WEW_20_150 | ecosystem: Environmental > Terrestrial > Soil >... | reverse complement strand
GCATGTCCCCAGAGCGAGCCGCCTCTTCCTAATCTTTTTTCTCCTGAAATCTTAAAACGGGGTGAAAAACTTCTTCCTTTGTGGAAGATAATCACCTCCACCAGTAAGATTTTCGATGAACTCCACTTCCTGCCCTTGTTTGATAGAAAATAAATTTCAAATCTTCCCATATCCCCAGAATATATTGTTGTCCACGGGCAGATGGCCACTGGCCTGTTGATCCACCGATCCACACCCTAATTGATCAGCAAAGTTTAAATCCTTAGTCCACAAAATAAGTTATTAAGGAGAGGGGGCGAAACCAACTGCCCCCTCAAGGACTTTAGGGAGGAAATTATTTTTGCAGAAGGAGGTTGTGCTCGGTTAAAAGCTTTTTGAAGATCTCTGATTGTTCAGCAATGTATTTCATGGACTGCTGGCTGTTCAGCCCCATAGGCACGAACCCCGCCTTGACGATCTTTGAATGATAATCCTCCATGTTCACCGTTTCTAAGAAGGCCTTCTCCAGCTTGGCTGTGATGTCTGGAGGCGTATTCTTAGGTACAGCCACTCCCCTCTCGATTCTCGGGTAGAATTTCATCCCCTGTTCCTGGAAAGTCGGAATATTCGGGAGGGTATCCATGCGTTTTTCTGTTCCGATAGCCAAGACCTTCATCTGGTCCATATAGCCAACCAGGTCAGAAGAATTCCCCCAGATAGCCTCTACATGGCCACCCAAGAGAGCGGTCACCTGGGGTGCAGCTCCGGTGAAGGTGACCAAGGTAAGCTTGGTGTCTGTCATCTTCATGAATTGGAGCCCGGCCATATGGTGGCCGGAGAATTTCCCGGATATGCCAATGGTGATCTTCCCAGGGTTGGTCTTGGCGAAGTCGATAAACTCCTTCAAGCTGTTGATCTTCGAATCCTTCTTTACAGCCAGTCCAATGGGGGTGGATTCAAAGAGACAGAGGGGTTTTAGATCCTCGGTCTTGAAGGCTGCATCTTTTTGGGAGAGCGGTTGGAGAATAATGTGAGGGATATTGATTCCACACACACTATACCCATCGGGCTTAGCTTGAGCAAACTTTGTCCAGGCCAGGGCTCCGCCTGCTCCGGGGATGTAGGTGACGACAAAGGGTACTCCCAGAATCTTTTCCAAGTAGGGCTGTTGCATGCGGGCCTCCACATCAGACTGCCCGCCGGGATTGAATGGAATGATATAGGTGATCGGCCCTTTAGGAAAATCTGCCTGGGCTAACAAAATGGATGGAAGCAAGAATAGGGCCGCCAATAGGCACAACCAAGAAACTTTTTTCATATTCACCCTCCTTTCTATAAAAGTGTTCACGTATAAGACTAGGACTATTTTGTTGGTTGAAGCAGATTATAATCCTGGATCAACTTGTTGAGCAGCTTGGTCTCGGCTTCCAGGTACTTATGTGAATCGGCGATGCCCATGACCTGCGGGACAAAACCAGCCTGTTCCATCTTGACCTTGAATTCTGGTTTTGAGGTTGTGTCCAGGAAGGCCTTCTCCAAACGTACTTGGATTTCCCGGGGCACGGCCTTAGGAACCATGACACCCCGAGCGATCCGTGGATAGAACTCCAGGTCAAGTTCCTTAAAGGTTGGCACGTCAGGGAGTTGGGGCATTCGTTCTGGAGAACCAACCGCTAGGACTTTGATCTCTTCCCTGCTGCTGACCATCATGGTCGAATTGGAGAAGACCGCATCAATATGGCCACCCATGAGTGCTGTCTGCATGGGTGCTGTCCCGGTAAAGGTTGCGTAATTGAGCTTGACCCCGGTCATCTTCATAAATTGCAGAGTGGCAAAATGGTGGCCTGTGAACTTGCCCACCCCGCCGCAGGAAACCTTACCAGGGTTGGCCTTGGCATAGTCGATGAATTCTTTGACTGTAGAGGCCTTGAAATCCTTCTTTACAGCCAGACCGATCGGAGTATACTCGACAATAGCAAGGATGACGAAATCATCCGTCTTGAAAGCCACATCCTTCATGAACATTGGCTGGAGGATGATGTGCGGGATGCTGAACCCACCGATGGTATAACCATCCGGTTTGGCTGCGGCCAGTTTCGACCAGCAGAGTGCTCCGCCCGCACCAGGCAAATAATTGATCACAAAAGAAACCCCCAGGTTTTTCTCTAAGTAAGGTTGCATGGCCCGGGCAGCAATGTCCACTTCTCCTCCTGGGTTGAAAGGATTCATATAGGTAATGAGCCCTTTGGGAAAATCCTGTGCGCTTGTGCTTACCGTGAGCATTGAAAAAATTACTAAGGTTACAAACATCCACTTCCATCTTTTCATTCTGTTCTCCTTTCTCTATTAGACTTCTTCTCCTTCGACTTTCTCTTGGAGCTTCTGGCGTCGTTTTCCAATCCAAGGCACGAGTGGGGAGATCAGTAGAGCTAACGTGGTAAAGATGCAGGCAGCAGAGATCGGGTGTGTGATGAAGATCATGGGGTTTCCTTGTGAGATAACTAAGGATAGGCGCAAGTTATTCTCCATCATCGGTCCGATGACGATGGCCAAAACTAACGGAGCCATCTCGAATTGAAACTTCTTGGCCAAGTACCCAAAGACCCCAAACCCAATCATCAGGGCTATTTCGACCAAGCTATAATTTAAGCTGTAGACCCCTACTAAACAAAAAAGAAGGATGAGAGGAAAGAGGATGGGATAGGGGACTTTTAGAACCTGTACCCAAAGCCCGATCAATGGGAGATTAAGAACCAGGAGCATTATATTGCCTAAGTACATGCTCATGATTGTGCCCCAGAACAAGTCAGGGTATTTGGTAATGATCATGGGTCCTGGCTGAATCCCATGGATCATGAAAGCTCCCAAAAGAATAGCGATGACAGAATTCACAGGTATGCCCAGCGTAAAAAGGGGGATGAAGGCCCCTCCTGTGGCGGAATTATTCGCCGACTCTGGCCCTGCAACCCCTTCGATCACGCCTGTCCCGAACTTCTCAGGGTGCTTGGAAAGCTTCTTTTCAATGGCATATGAACTGAAAGAAGAGATTACTGGCGCAGGTCCGGGGAGAATGCCAATGAAGAAGCCAAGGACAGACCCACGGATGATCGGCCAGAAGGAATCTTTCCAGTCTTGGAGGTTAGGCAAAAGGTTCTTTACCTTAGTGGTGATGACATCCGTTCTTATTGCTTGCTCGACATTGGCAATGACTTCGGCTACGCCGAAGAGACCCATGATGGCTGGAATCAGACCCACACCATCGCAAAGTTCGAGGATGCCGAAGGTTAGTCGCTGTGTGCCAGAAATGGAGTCCATTCCGATCGTGCTGATGAGCAGTCCAAAAACAAATATCATTAAGGCCTTGAGGATAGAGCCTGAGGCCAGATAAATAAGAATGACGATGCCAAGGAGCATCAAGCTGAAATATTCAGGTGGGCCGAAGGCTAAGGCGAACCTGGCAAGGGGCGGAGCGACAAGCATGAGACCAATGATTGACACGGTGCCGGCAATGAAGGAGCCGAAGGCAGCGATTCCAAGAGCCGGACCGGCGCGACCCTTTAAGGCCATCTGATATCCATCGAGACAGGTGATGACAGAAGCTGCTTCCCCGGGTATATTGACCAGGATTGAAGTGGTCGACCCACCGTACATGGCGCCATAATAAATCCCAGCGAGCATGATGATGGCCGTTACCGGGGAGACATGGAAGGTATTCGGGAGCAGCAATGCAATGGCTGCTGTGGGGCCGAGCCCTGGAAGCACGCCAACGAGCGTTCCCATAAGGACGCCCAAGAAACAAAAAAGAAGGTTGATCGGTTGTAAGATGATCTGGGCCCCGAAGGCCATATGTGTCAATATATCCATAAGTTACCTAAAAACCGAGGAGTCCCTTTGGTAATTGTGTTTCTAAGAAATTGATGAAGAGCATACGAGCGAATAGGGAGCCCAGAATAGCGACCAGTAATGCTCGTACCCAAGTCTGCGGGAAGATAAATTTGACGAGAAAGGCTAAAAAAAGAAATGTCATGATGGTAAAGCCCAAGATCGTCAAGAGCAGGTTATACGCAATCAACGACAAAAAGGTAGCCAGAACTCTTTTCCGAGAGTCAGACTGAGGGAAAAAGTGGGACTTAGCAGCCCAAGCCTTTCGTGTATAACTTCCTAGAAGAAGGGCGATGGACATAGCCACAAGAGTTAACCCAGCCCAGAAGGGCAGGAAGCCCGGACCTGGCTCTGTCCATGTGCCAATCTCCACTGTGCGTGCATAGAAAACGAAAAAAATTCCTACGATCAGAAAAAAGATTCCTGCGATCCGGTCATAACTTTGCGATTCTTTCATACTTATTCTAACTTTTCTCTTAAAGATGAGTTATTCGAAATTAAATCTACTCGTTTTACTTTATTTGTCAAGATTTTTATCACTGAATTGGAGTGCTAAAATGCTGCCTTTTCAACGATACGGTACGCCATACGATAAACAGTCTTTGCTTCTTCCTTATCTATCGCTACCCAATCATTGGCAATCTCTTTTAGAGACTTGATTTTTTCCTTGATTCCATCGATCTCCAGAGCTTCCTGGGTGGCTTTTTCCAGAAGCCGCTTCGCTTCTTCCCTTCTTGAGGAAATGCTCTGCTGGGCCATCTGGCGTAATGCCTTAACCCGGATTTCCTTCGACCCTACCTGGACAATGAGTTCTAATCCCTTATCGGGCTCAAGAGCAAACCAGGCCATTGCGATCTCACTCATGAGGCGGGGATTTTTCGCCCTCTGAGCAAATTGGAGAGCCTTTTCCAGAGCCTTGATGTTTTCTTCGATAGTTGCCTTGCTTAAGAGTTTTCCGCTTTCTAAAAGAATTTTTGCACGGAGGGTGGGTAGCCCTACAATTTGAGCTATGGTGAGACCTTGTTCTGGTTCCCATCTGGTTTGAGTAATGAGAATCTCGGTAAGAATTTTCTCTCCTGGCCCAGGAAAGGTGAAGTTTTTTCGAATATCCCTTTTAGCCTGGACAAGGATTTCTTTCCCTTTTACCCTGTTAATCATCTGCCACTCGTGGGCCAGTTGAAGGAGCCTTTGGACTCTAAGGGAAGGATCTTGAATCTGAACTGCTGCAGAAAAGGTTTTTTTGAAAACCGACTCAGCTCCCTTTCGATTCCATTTCCTCAACTGAGTCCCTATCTGTAAGAGGGCATAGGAGAAGGGTTCAGGAAAGTCAGAAGAGATTTTCTCCGCCACTCGCAGGGCCCTCTCCTCATCGATGGGAGCCCAATCAGCAGCTAAGCCACTTAAGAGATAAGACTCTTCCCGTGGGTCCTTAACCTTTTCAATTTCCTGCAAGGCCTTTTCATAAAAAGGAATGGCCTGGGATTCATCCTTTTTAGCCTTTCCCCTTCCCACTCCCCATTGAGAGAGTGCCAGCAGTTCAGGTTGAGTTGGCCGGTCAAGTTTTGAGATGGAGAGGTTTTTTGCCACCCCATCGGCGATTTTTTGGTATAAGACAAAACGGAAGGAGCTTTCGGAAATCTCACTGGCTGCTTTCATGGCCCATGAGGCATCCTCCTTGATCCAGGTGTTCCCTGCTTCACTGAGAAACAGGTCCCTGGTTTCCCGATCTGGGATCTGACAAAGCCTGTAGAAAGTTCTTTCTTTATCCAGTTGAGCTGCCTCGATGATTAATTGAGAAAAAAGTTTGCGACCTTTTGATCTCTCTGGCAGTGTCAAAACCTGCATCAATGCTTTTTCAAAAATATCAAAAGCCAGGACCGGCTGAGATTTTTTTATACTGGCAGCTACTTCTTTTAAAGCCATGGCCTTCTCCAAAGGGGTAGTCGTCGGAAAGGCCTCGGCCCACTGAAGAGCTTTCATCGGGTTGGTTTTTGTCCAAAGGCGAATTTCCTCCATGGATTTCCGGACACGAATGACAGATGGGTCTATTCTTTCTAAAACTCTCTGTGCCTTGATTTTATCTGAATTTTTCCAAGCTTCGGCCAACGTCTCGAGGATTTCTGTCTTCATTGGCAGCGAGGTGATTCCCTCTGCTGATTTTAAGGCCATGTCAAACACAGGAGTTTCTTTTCCCCGTATAAATCCTCCCCAGTTCTTACCCAATTCAATCAGGGTTAGAGCTCGGGTGTATGGGTCTGAGATGGACAGGGCAGCCTGGAAAGCTTCCCGGTATAGAGAAGTGACTTTATCTCGCTCTTGATCCATCCATTGGCTGATGATACCCACGATCACTTTATTGCGAATGGCTTCCAAGGAAATTTTTTCGGCCAAAATAAGACCTTTTCTTTTATCCTTCTGGGAAAATTGAATGGCCAACTGTCCTAAAATTTCAGATCGATAAAAGGGATCCTCTATCTGTGGAAGAATTCGTAGGGCTTCCCCAAGTTCAAGCCTGACCCAACTCTTCGCAATCAGGCTTTTGATTTTTTGAGCCTCAAATGGGTCATTGACCTTAGATATTTCTGCAAGCGCGTTTCTTAGAAAAAAAACGGCTTTTACCTTCCTGATCCCTGTGTTTCTAGACAGATAAATGAAAGAGTAAGCCCGGACTTCGGGAAAGAGAGGGGAAATTCCAATGACAATGCGCTCAGCTTGTTCCACATCCAGAGGAGCCCAATGAAAAACCATTTCCTGGATGGCGAAGGCCTGGAGCTGAGAGTTTTTCAAATTTTGAATCTGGGCAAAGGTTCTCTCCGCCCACGCTTTCTTCTCTTGTGGATAAATTCTGGCAGCCGCAGCAGAGATTTGAATGAAAGCCTTGGATTGAGAGTATGATAAAGGTATGGATTCGGCTGCCTTCCAGGCTTCTTGTAAAAGATTCCTGGTTCTTTCTCTGTCGCGAGTGGAGAGAGCAGCATCGGTTAAAGCCTGGGACTTCAAAAATGGATTGATGATAGAGCGGGAGACTTCCAGACCACGATTTTCATCAATTCCAGTCCACGCTTGGGCGATGGATTTCAGATCCCGATCGCGAATCTCGATATCTTTTATATTTAAAGTCTCTTCAGATGCAGTTTCTAGGGCCGCGCGTCCCTTCTTTTGGTTAACCTCAATCCACTCCTCTGCAATGGCCCGAAGAGCCCATGTGCGGCCTTCGGCGTTCCGAATTTCATCTCGTAAGTCCAGGACCGCATCGAAATTTACTTTCTGTTTAGAAGCCTCCCCCTGATCAGGCCATTTGGAAACAACTTCCTTAAGGCTCCTTATCTCATCCGCTTTCTCCCGGACCGTCAGAGCCATTTTCCAGGCTAACTGGAAAGCCTTCTCGGCAGGGCCCGATTCGATCTTTGACCACTCCCTGGCCATTTCTGCCAGGAGGAAGGACTGATAAAAAGCTTCTTCCGTTTTGCTAGAAGCCTGTGTCGCTACAGAGAGGGATTGTTCCAATCGTTCTTGGGCCGGGCTTTTCTTCTCAGGTTCTGGAGCATAGGAGCAGGCAGCCAAAGAAAGAGTTCCTCCGATGAGTAGAAAGAGAAGGAGAGTTTGTCCCATACGATTTAGCTTCCGATAGCCCACCCCCAGGAGAACCGAGATTCCGAGGAGGATCAGACTTCCCAGGCCGATCAACCATCGATGTCCAGATTCGTTTCTGGCCTGAAGAGTACGGTCATAAACTTTTTGAAGGGCAGCTCGATGGATGGAAGACTCCTGGCTGAATTGTGCAATGGATCTCTTTTCATCAATCTTCAGGTCTAAGAAGGATTCCGCAGTCTCAGAGACTTTTTTTCTCAAGGAATCGGTGGCCCATCCTTCCAGGCCCATGTTGAGAAGAATTTGATCCAGTTTGACGATCCGGCTCTCAATGAAGAACATTTCTTCTGAAAGGGAACGTATGCCAGGACAGGGATCCAGTTTGGCCTGGTAGACGCTTCGGTCTTCGGCGGCGAAGGACCGTTCAAAGTGTTGGGAAAATTTTTGGGCAAACTTTTGAGAATGGCATTCCAGGCAATAACCCGCTGTCTTGGCAGATGCTGAAGAAGAAATGGTCCCGAGGAATGCCAAACTTACCCCCAGCAGCAGAATGTTAGGCCAAGGTCTCATCCGTTCTGGCCTCTTCGAAATGGATTCAATTTTTTCATTCCCTGCCAGAAAGTCTGCCGCTTCAAATAATGGATGCCCCGGGTGGGACTAATGTGCTTTGGACAGACATCTGTACAGTTGAATTCCATGTGGCAGCGGTAAATTCCATCTTCCCCGGCAACCTGCTCCAGTCGCTTCCCGGTCAAATCCCTGGAATCGGCGATCAGGCAAAAGGCCCGGTTCAAGCCCATCGGTCCGATGAATTCGGAGTTCCAATACATCATCGTGCAAGCCGAAACACAGGACCCACAGGCAATGCACTCTGTGTTCAACCCAATGATTTGCCGTTCCTTGGAGGTGGGTTTAATCTTTGCCGGTTCGAGCGATGGGGTTCTGGGGATAAAGTATGGTTCCAATCTTTTCAACCGGTTGATCAAGGATTTGAGATCCACGGTCAAATCCTTGATAATGGGGATATGACTCAACGGCTTAAGAGAGATTGGCCTGGAGCCCAGGTTTTTGACCAAAGTCTTGCAGGCAAGCCCCTCTCTTCCGTTGATCACTAAGGCGCAGGAACCGCACATGGCCAGGCGACAGGAATAACGGAAAGAGAGGGTTTTGTCCTGAGTTTGCTGGATTTTGAAGAGGGCATCCAACACCGTAACCTTTTCGGCATCTCCCAAGTCCACATAAAATTCTTGCTCGCGAGGCTCTTTCTCTTGTTTTGGATCAAAACGGGAAATTTTAAAAGTGTAGAACATTTTTCCCCATCATCATTAAAACGCCATGCGCATAGCCCTGTACCACATGGTTTTTAGGGCATAGTGTTAAGCGCTTAGTCGTTCGCTATCCACCGAGAGGCAGATAGTTCCAGATGAAAAAGATTCCAAAGGCAGCCAGGAGCAGGAAGACGATGAAGAGGATCTTCTGCGTCTTCACATTTGCTCCCAGGTCAATCAGAAAGACCCTCAGCCCCAGGGAGGCGTGGAAGGCCACCACCATGAGCAGCAGGAATTGCAACGGCCGACGATAGGGCAAGAAGAAGTGGAGTGTTAAGAAGAGCAGGATGAGGATGGCCGAGACCCTCTGCAACAGCCAGGCCCACATCCCAGGCAGCGTTTTCCGCCAGACCTCTACTTTCGCCACATCCCTCTTTAAAATCCATTCGCTTCCATTCGCCATGATCCGTCTCCCTTATTGTTAGTATGCAGTCGGCAGGAAGCAGTAAGCAGTGACCCCTAACTGCCTTCTGCCTACTGCATTCTGCTTACTGATTTCCGTCTATTCAAATCCAACATCCTCCGGCCTCAGGCGGCTAAGCGCTACAGGCCGTTCGTATATCTTTGGCTCTCCTTTTTCCCGCTTGATAAAAAAGTTTTTCAGGTATTCTTTATTATTTTTCTCAGGGAAATCGTTCCGGTAATGGGCACCGCGGGACTCTTTACGTTCCAAGGCCGATCTTCCGATCATTTCAGATGCATCCAGAAGATTTCGCATATTCAACCAGTCGTTCCAGGAGATGTTGCAAACCCGGCTGCCGGCAATACCTACCTGATCCATTTTTCCTTTCAACTCCTGGATGGTTTGCAGACCTTCCAGCAAGCCCTTTTCATCCCGGGTAATCCCTAGTTTCTCCCAGTTACTCAGGCGCAACGTGTCCCGAAGGGGATAGAGATCTAATCCCTCGCGGCCTAGCGGAGCTTCCACTTGTTTGATGATCTCTTCAACCTGTGTCTCATCAAAGGGAACCAGTTCCCGGCCGATCACATTGTTTGCCATTGAGTCACCGGCGATCCCGCCGAAGACAGTAGAGTCGGCGATGCCGTTGCCTCCTAAACGGTTGGCTCCATGAACGCCGCCCGCATCCTCCCCGGCAGCATATAGTCCATCGAGGTCGGTTAAGCAATGGGTATCGATCCTGATCCCTCCCATAAAGAAATGAGCCGTAGGAGAAACCTCCACCCGTCCGTGAGCTAAGTCAAATCCATAATCATTGCAACGTTCGACCATCCCTGGAAAATTCTTCTCGACGAATTCGGGGCCCATCACAGAGGCATCGATGAACACTCCTCCATTCGGAGTTCCCCTTCCGGCCACGATCTCCAGGAAACTACTTCGAGAGACCACATCTCGGGTGGCCCGTTCTTTTACATCCGGGGCATAACGCTCCATGAAACGTTCCCCCAGGGTATTGAAGAGTTGAGCGCCGGCTCCTCTCAGACCTTCCTCCAGAAGGGTGCCCGAAGTATTCGAACCCTTGACGATCAGGCCTGTTGGGTGGAACTGGACCATCTCCATATCCACCATCTCAGCGCCTGCACGGTAGCAAAGGGCAATTCCGTCTGCTGATTTGTCCAAAGAAGGGGCAAAAAGTTTGTACATTGTAGGTCCACCGCCTGTGCATACAAGTGTCGTTCGGGCATGGGCAATCAGAAATTCCCCCCGGTCCACATCCAAAATCAAGGCTCCTACAATCTTTGTACCTTGTTTATCCCATAAAAGCTCCACCGCCCGGTGTTCATCCAGGTAATCGATATTCCGGCTGAATACCTGTTCAGCGAGGCGGGAGATAATCTCAATGCCAGTAAGGTCTCCTTTATGGACTGTCCGGTCGAAACTCTGGCCAGCAAAAGGTTTCTGGTGGATGGTACCGTCCGGGTTTCGGTCGAAGAAACACCCGTATTTTGTCTCCATCTCCTTGATCCGCACAGGGGCTCCAGTAACCAGTTCCCAGGCTAACTTCTGGTTGTTGAGGAATTGCCCTCCTTTGAGCGTATCCTCAAAATGTTTTTCAAAAGAATCGGCCGGATTCAATACGGCATTGTATCCCCCCTGGACCATACGCGAGCACCCGCCTTTCCCGATGATCGATTTGGTTACCAGAAGAATTTTTATCTTTTCCCCGAAATCGGTCGCACGGAGAGCAGCGCAGAGGCCTGCGCCTCCAGCTCCGAGGATGAGGAGGTCAGTCTCTATGACAGGAATTGAACCCTTGATCATTTTCCTTCTTCTCCCTGAGTCTCGATATAAAACCCATCGTCAAAGAATTGCGTTCGTTCCACAGCCTTAAAATTTCTTTTTTGGGAATCGAAAGAAAAAATGTAAGCGCTCAAGGCCTCCAAATCTTCCAGAGGGATTTCGTAACGGGGCATGGTCGTCCCTGGCCGATAAAGTCGGGAATTGTGGATGAAACGCTGGATCCAATCACGCGACCGGAGCTGATGTTTGACGACAGACATATCCGGCCCTTCCCTTCTTCCCTCTCTGCCGAAAACCTGATGACAATAGGCACAATTTTTTTCAGCAAACACTTGGGCTCCACGAATTTCTGAAGCTGAAAGGGCCTTGTCCGGAACGATAATTTTTTCGCCATAGCGGGCATTTGCTGTGCCCAAAAGTGTGAAGTAAATGGCCATCACCAGAAGGGCAGAACCAACTGCCAAGGAAGCAGGACGCATGAGCAGGCTCTGTTCCGGGTTACGGTCGATGTAGGGAAGTGAGAAGATGAGGAAAAGAATCAAGAGGAAGAGGAGAATCGAACAAACCGGATAGGCGATGTTGAAAAAAGAAAGTGTCTCTTGCAGAAAGAGGAAATACCAGGGTATAGAGATACGATCAGGGTTGATGGTTGGATTGGCCGCCTCTTTAAGGGAATCCGTAAACCAATTTGAAGCAAAAGTAACGACTGCCAAGAGAAGCAAAGCAACAGCGACAGCAGTCCAGAGGTTCAGTCCTGGTGGATCGCTTTCCTCCGTTTTTCTTTCGGTAATTCCCAGCCGATAGTGGCCAAAAAGAATCAGGACAATCAGAGCCGAAGACCCAATATGCATGCTGTAAAAACGGATTAGAGCCGTTCCACCAAGCTCCTTTCCACCCCGGAAGAATTCAACGATGAAGTTCCCGATCCATGGGAGGGTGGAGAAATTCGACAGAGTCATAGTCATTCCCCAGAAGGCCGAATGAGAAAGAGGAAGGAAAAATCCCGTGAAATTCGTCCAGACAGTTAAAAAGAAGAGCAGTGCCTCCAACACCCAAGCCAAACGGGGCCGTATTTTGTAAGCACCAGAATAAAAAACCCGGAGAAGATGGATCAGGATGAGGAGCAGTAAGAAATTTCCTCCCACGGCGTGAAGACGCCGAACCATCCAGCCAAAGGACACCTCCTCATTCAGCCGCTCTACCGAAGAGAAAGCCTGGACGAAGGTGGGGACGTAATGAACCATCAGGAAAATGCCCGAAAAAATCGTTAAGGCAAAGACTCCCCAGAGGGAATAGGTCAATGGGTTGAAAGAAGGAGCTTTTCTCCTCGTCATGGTTCTTGTTTCCATTCTAAATTAAGCGACTCCTACCACAACCTTCTCGCCTTTGACCTCCACCTTCCATCTTTCGAGAGGAGAAGGCGGAGGGCCGCTGAGCACATTGCCCTCAGCATCAAAAAGACCATCGTGACAAGGACAGGAAAATTCCTTCTTCTCTCTATTCCAGACAACGGTGCAGGCTAAGTGTGAGCAGACCAGAGAAAAGGCTTTGAAGTTTCCATCTTCTTCCCAGAACAGGATACCGGGCGTTCCTCCGTACTGGAAATGATAGGTCCCCCCAAAAGGGATTTCGCTGAGAGGAAACTCTACAGAGGTGTGTGCCCCAGCACCTAAAACCAGGTAATTGTATATGCCGTAGAAAAAACTTCCCAATCCGAAGGCCCCCAGAAGGCCGAAGAAACTTTTTAGAAGGGTCCTCCGGGTAGTCCGGATTTCGTCGGGAGCCACTACTATGGTTTTTTCTGGCACTTTCTGGCTGGATGCTTCACTCATCACCTTTCCTTTAGTTGGGAGCAATTCATTCTTTCTCTTTTTTCTGGTCTGGCCAGTATAAAGAGGCTTCAGATACTAAGATCTCTTTTGCTCCAATATATTGATGGCATTGATTACAACCTGTCTTGGGATTATGGCAGAGCACACAATGCCTTTCTGTGAAGTCTCCCTGATTCAATACCTCCTTATGAAGGGTTCGCCAGCGCTCCAGGGGTGCATGGTATTCAGGGGCTACAGTACCTCGGGGCACGATAACAGCTAAAGGGCCTTCTCCTTTCAGCTCTGGCTTTTGTACCTGTTGACAGCCGAGAAGGGAAGGGATCCATAATAGACAAATGATCGAAAGATGGACGAAGTGTTTCATATTACAAATTAACCTTGATATTGTACTGGACAGACAGCCAGAGATGCTTTCAAACCTTTTATACAACTATCGCATTAAGTTTCCCTTCCGAAACTAATGCAATACGATCGCTTTTCCAAAAAGATCATGAACGCCACCGATTTCGCAGTTCACCTTGTGGTGTTTCATCACTTCTGGCAAGTTAGCCTTACAGATGGCGCAAAGGGTGGCCATGTAATTTGCTCCAGTGGCCCGACAGGCTTCTGCCCGGGGCTTCCCACCTGCCATGCGGATTTCCATGATCTCATCGGTCAGAAGACCTCCGCCGCCACCACAGCAATAGGTTTTTTCCCGAATGGTGTCCGGGTGCATCTCGATAAAATGGTTACATGTTGCCTTGATGATGTTTCGCGGTGGTTCGAAATATCCCGCTGCCCGGGCTACATTACATGGATCGTGATAAGTCACCAACAGTTGATCATTGGCCGATTTATCGATCTTAAAAGCTCCTCTGGAAATTAAATTCCAAGTTAGATCGCAAATGTGAAGGGGGTATGGAATTTCTAAAAAGTCCATCGGCCCGCTCAATGTTGTTGTGAAGGCCAAACCGACCCTCCAGGCATGCCCTCATTCTCCCCAGTAGATTTTCTTAACCTTCAGTTGACGGGCAGCCTCGAGAATTCGGTTGTTTATCTTCTTCATGTTTGCAAAGTTGAGGAAGAGCCCGAAATTTCCACCCTCGTTGCAGTAAGTGCTGGTCGTCCAGGAGATGCCTGCGGCATGAAACATCTTTGCGTAGCCGGCCATTGTGTTGTTGTTTACAAAGACGTCTGCTGAAGGAGGAAGGAGAAGAACCTCCGCTCCCACAGCGTCGACCGGGAATTTGATATCTTCCCCTTCGGTGTCCTTCAGATCCTCTTCAAAAAAAGCACACATATCCTTCCATGCCAACGGCCGGATACCCATATTATTCCCGGTGTCGTAAACCTTGGCCACCACCTCCGTGACATATTTGGTGGCGATTCCTGCGGCCGCCATAATCTCCCGCGCAGCTATGGTGATCTCTGCTGTGTCAATTCCATAGGGGCAGAATATTGAACATCGCCGACATTCGCTGCATTGATAGAAATAAGTAATCCATTCTTGGAGAACCCCTTCGCTCAGTTCTTCAGCCTCGTTGGCCCGACCCCAGACCTTCCCTCCTAACGTGAAGTATCGTTTATATACTTTTCTTAGGAGATCAGCCCGGGCGACAGGCATGTTCTTTGGGTCTCCCGTGCCCAAGAAAAACTGGCATTTATCGGCGCAGGCCCCGCACTTCACGCAAATGTCCAAGAAGAGGCGGACCGACCGGTATTTCTCCAAGATCTCGGCCATCTTCTTCAACATGACCTCTTTCCATCTCTCCACACGTTCCTTGGGGAGATCAATTTTGGCCATGTCCTTCTCTTTGGCTGGATAGCATCGCTGGTGTTTTGAAGCTCCAATTTTAATTTCTGGGATGGGAACCGGCACCCTCATTCCTTCTCTCCTTTTTGCTCCATAAGCGCTTGGCGGTATTTTTCAGGGGAAAAGATGTTTTGATCGTTGTAGGCCACAGGAAAATCCCAGGGATTGATGAACCGTTGCTCAAAATTAGCCCGTTGGTTCTGTGTTGGGCTAAGCAAAAGACCACCTGCATGCATCAGCTTACTAAAAGGGAAATAGATCAACAAAGCCATCACAAAAAGTAAATGGATGGAAAAGAGCCAGTGTGCCTGGGGAAGAAGGGGCTTAAAATGAATCAGGCCAAGGATCAGAGCTTTTATATCAATGAGATAAGTTCTGAAAAAAACCTGCAACAAAATTCCACTGAGTGTGGTCGAGAGGAGGAGGAAGAGGGCAAAGTAATCTCCCAAGATGGAGATGTAAAGAGCCCGTTCGATGACCAGCCGCCGGGTGAGTAAAAAAGCCAATGGGATCGGAATGAGATAGCCCGCATAGAGTCCTAATGTTAGAATCCCCTTCACCCATGTGGGCACCGGATAAAGAAAATACCTCAAATGCCTAAGGAGTACCAGCCATAAGAGGATATGAAAGCACCACCCGGCTAGCCAGAGTAATTTATCAGCATTGAACAAGTTTGGAAACCAGAGAAGATCCCCGATCAATCGCCAGGTGACACCCATTCGAGTTCGAGGGGCAGGTGTGGTGACGATCCGCAAGGGAACCGGCGTCCGAATCCAAAAAAAGACTTTCATTCCGATCCCAAGAAGAAAGACCGCTGTGCACAGATAAGGCAGGAAGATGAAGGTTAAAGCTCCCATTCTACATCGTGATTCCTAACCGTTTGTAAATATCCGGCAGTCTTTTTTCTGCCTGCGCTTTGATGTCAAAGTAAAGATTGTTGCCGTGGGAATCCATCGCTACAATAAGGGGACCAAAGTTTTCAACTCGGAACTGGTAGAGGGCTTCAGGATGAATATCTTCCCAATAAACTTTTTCCACCTCAACAATCTGATTCGTCTCCAGGGCAGCTGCACCGCCGACGATAGCTAAGTAGCAACCACCGAATTTTTTCATGGCCTCCAAGCTCGCCTGATACTGGCCTCCCTTGCCGATGATGGCCCGCACCCCATATTTTTCCATGAGGCCCGGGGTAAAGCGGTCCATTCGTCCGCTGGTTGTAGTACCCACACAGATTTTCTCCCATCGGCCTCCGACCTTTTTCAAACTGGGGGCTGTGTGGAGGCAAGCTGCCCCTTTCAAGGAGACCGGTGGGTCCATCTTCTGGTCGAATATGCGGATCTGAGTGAGGTCACGAATGCCAAAGATGATCCCATTAAGAATCACTGTATCCCTGACGTTCAACTTCCTCACCGCTTCTTCTGACAGGGGGGTTGATAAAGTATAGGTGGCCATTTCTCTCTCCTTGTTAAAAAGCAGGGTCAGTGGTTATGGGTCAATTGTTCCCGCCTTTTGCCCTTTATTTAAAATCCGTATTCGACTCTCCCGTCTGGATAGATCTTTGCCCTGGCCCTTCTGGCCGGCCAGCATTGGGTATTTACAGCTACCGGGTTTTGAGTGATATGCGTGTATGCCCATTCGATATGGACAGCTAAGGTGGACACCGAACCCCCGAGGCCCATAGGACCGAAGCCCAGGGAATTGATGGCTTCATAGAGTTCCTCTTCTATTTTGGCAAAGAAAGGATCGTGGTTATGAGAACCCACTGGCCGAGCAATGGCTTCTTTCGCCAGCTTGCTCACTAAGTCAGCTGTTCCTCCTATCCCAACCCCAATAACCCCAGGGGGGCAGGGGTTGGAACCGGATTGCAAAACAGTATCGATGACGAACTTCTTGACCGCAGCCATTCCGTCAGCTGGAATGAACATCTTCATGGCACTCATATTTTCAGAACCGGACCCTTTAGGAATCATGAGAATGTCCAAAAAGTCCTTTTCAGGGATGAAGTCCCAATAGATAATGGGTAATCCCTCTCCCACGCTTGTCTGGGGGTTGACGCGCGTAACCGGGTGAGTGGAGCTGCCACGAAAGGGATGCTCCAAGGTTGCCCGTTTGGCTCCCTCTTTTAGGGCCAAGGCAATACGGGCGCCGTCCACTGGGAATTTGCTCCCAATCTTGACCATGTAAATGGGCAGCCCTGTATCCTGGCAGATTAGCATATTTTGCTGGTCGGCCACCTCCACGTTACGGAGGATGGTCTTAAGGGTCTCCTTACCTATGGGGTTCGTCTCTCGGTCATATGCCTTTTTCAGAGCCTCGCGCACATCGGGCGGCAGAATCTTCAAGGCCCGAATGTAGAGTTCTTTGGCTGTATCCTCGACGAGCTGGTAGCTGAACGGTGCCATTTTCTTCCTCCTCAGATTTTTGGCGACTGTTTTTCTCTATTCCCCAAGAAAAATTTGATGTTTTCCATCACCCCATCCCGCACATGCCGGATGTGTTGCCTCATCATGTGCTCAGCCCCTTTAGGATCCTTTCTCCGGAAGGCCTTGACGAGAAGCCGATGTTCGGCTAGGGAAGTTTTCATTCGGCTGGATAATCCCATGGTGGTGAGACGAAAGATCCGAATGTGGTCATACAGGGTGGAGATCAGTTTGATCAACCGGTCGGTGTCTGAAAGAATGACAATGGTCTGATGAAACTTAAAATCTTCTCTGGCATACCGCTGAATATCACTCTTGCTAAAAGGCTCCTTGAACCCTTGAATGCACGACTCAAGCTTGGCCAGGTCATCTTCTTTCATCTTTTTTGCAGCCAAGTATGCGGCCAGGCCTTCAAGGTTCTCACGGATGAGGAAGAGCTCGAAGATGTCTTTTTCGGAGAGCTGAACGACAAAGGCGCCCCGCTGGGGGAAAATTTCTACTAAGCCCTCTTTCTCTAAGCGGTTTACTGCCTCGCGCACAGGTGTTCGGCTGATGCCCAAGGCTGTGGCCAACTCCCCTTCGTTCAGCTTACCCCCCAAAGGGATCTTATGTTGCTGGATGCTCCTTTTCAACTCCTGGTAGGCCTGATTAACTAAAGAGAGGTTAGAAGGTTTAATCTTCTGCATATCGAAGTTTATAATTTATATATTATGCATTATGCATTTTTCCCTGTCAATTTTTTTTCTTGACATGTTTTAAAGGATTTTATATATACTTTACAGGATACAGGGTAACGGCTCGATGTTTAATGCCCATGGGGTTGGCGAAGCAGTAATGGTGATTTCGGGGCGTTCTGGGCAGCAGGTGTAAGGTTCTTAATGTTGCAGGCAAATGAATACGGTAAATGAGCTATGGAGTTTCAAAGGAGCCTGTGGACACCGGATGAACTTTACGTGTCGGTAAAGTGTGGGGAATCGGATACTACCCCGGGGCTTGCATCCAATCCGACAGTGGGCAATATGATCTAAGCCCGTTGAAATGGAGGCGACCACCTGCTTTAGGGGAAACCTCAAAGATCATGAGTGCCAAGCATGTGTGCAAGGAGCGAGGCGCCACACCGAGGTGTGAGAAGAGTTTACGAGGGGTTTTAACGCATAAAATGACATCGCTGAACAAGAAGGACGATTTGTCTGGATCCCAGCCGGCCAAGGGAAACATCCGGGGTGGTTTGACCACTATCGAGGAGAAGGCATTTGGCAATCTGCAGAAGATCGGAAGGAAGTCTAAGTATGTTGGTGTATTGAAGCCGGCCGAACCTCACAAGGGTAAAGGGTTGTGGTTCATGGACGCGTCGTCCGCTACGGCTGAGGCGGTCACGCTTTGGGCAGCGTCCGGTGCAGCGGTACACCTGTTCCCTACTGGCCAGAGGAATATCATTGGCAATCCTACTTTGCCGGTGATTAAGCTGTTGGCTAATCCACTGACATGCAAGACAATGAGCGAACACATCGATCTCCCTGTTTCGGCGATCCTGTAGGGGGGAGTTGACACTGGATGAAGCAGGAGACAAACTACGATCATTCGTATATAAGCGCTTAAAAGAAGGAAGTGACTTTTCACTAAGCTGGGTATGTGTCAGATTCCCCTTGCCTATACTCTCTTCCCCCCCGGAGGAGATGGTATAGTGAAGATGCAAAGAGCTCAAGACGCCGAGAAGCTACGAAGCGAACGGAGTGAATGATGAAAAAGAAAAAACATCTTGAGGGAATTCGGGTCATTGATTTAACGACCTGGTTGGCTGGACCCTTTGTCAGTTTGAACCTCGCGGCCATGGGAGCTGAAGTTATCAAAATCGAAAGGCCTAAAGTTGGGGACCCCTGCCGGTGGAATCCCCCTTTTGCTGGCCCGGAAGGGGTGAGTCACGTACGAAAAACGGATGAGGATACGTCCCTTTTATATCTGAAGCGCAATCGGGGCAAGAAAAGCATTTCTTTAAATTTGCAGAGTGAGCGGGGAAAGGAAATCTTCCGCCTTCTGGTCGAGAAAGGAGATGTGGTAGTCGAAAACTTCGCTCCTGGAACGATGGAGCGCTTAGGGTTCGATTATCCTCAATTAAAAAAGATCAATCCCAAAATCATATACTGTTCCATCTCCGGGTATGGCCAAAACGGGCCTTACAGAGACCGGGCAGCTTTCGACCTGACCATTCAGGGGATGAGCGGCATTATGGGGGTTACGGGTTTTCCCGATGGCCCACCGACCCGCTGTGGTGCCTGGATTGGCGATATGATTCCTGCCTTGTATGGGATTTGCGGAATCTTAGCGGCATTAGCCTCACGGGAGAAAACGGGCAGGGGAGAAAGGATCGATATATCCATGCAAGATAGCTGTTTTTCTTTGATCATGGACGAAGCGTTAGACCTTCATCTCTCCCTGGGGATTCCCATGAGAACGGGGAATCGCAACCCTAGATTAGCTCCCTGGAATGTATACCCGGCTCAGGATGGACATATTGCCATTTGCGTCGCCACCAACGAACAATGGACCGCCTTTTTGGAGGCGATCGGCCGCGAGGATTTAAAAGAAGACCCGCGTTTCAAGAATCAGGAGGGCCGTTTCAAACACTCTGACGATGTGGAAGTGATAGTTAAAGAATGGCTAAAAGGCGTAACCAAAGAAGCCGCATTAAAAACCTTGCGGGCCGAAAAGGTGCCTTGCGGCCCGATTCCTGAGATCCCCGAAGTTTTAAAGGACCCCCAAATAAAGTTCAGGGGCATGGTGCAAGAACTGCTTCACCCAACTTCTGGCCGGACTGGCCTTGCGTCCGCCGGCTTTCCCATTCATTTTTCAGAGCTCCCAGGAGGATTTCTGAGCCCAGCCCCATTTATCGGGCAGCATAATCGGGAAGTTTATGGCGGCATTTTAGATATTTCGGACGCCGAAATGGAAAAGTTGAAGAGCGAGGGGGTCATTTAAAAAGGGGGTGATGCGGAGACTGAATGTCTTGAGTCAATCACGTACTTGAGCTTTTTGTTGCTTCTATAATACAGCAACAATTTTTTTGCAACATTTAGGTAAATCAATAAACCCTCAAGAGGGGAAGAATCAATTCTCCAGAATTGAATTTAAGCTAAATCAAAGGGCCAAAATGAGTGCGTCTAAGGGGGGTGATTTAGAAACAAAAAAATGGCAGTTACCAAAAACCAAGGTCGGGGTTTACAGGCAAAACTTTAGTAATCAGCACAATCTTAACAAAAGGGGGGTATCAGTATGAAGAAGCTAGTTATTTTTTGGGTTCTGTTTGGTTTTTTAGCAAGCTTGATGATCGCTGGGAATGGAATGGCGGCCGATAAAATTAAGCTCACCCTGGCCAGAATGACGGCCACGGAAATTCTGCTGCCTTTGGATTTAGCGCTAAACAAGGGGTATTTTGACCAGGAAGGGATCACCCTCGAGCAAAAGACATTTATCAACGGGCCTACCTTGATGC
>Ga0187886_1001557_pt1 | contig 20520 bp, 24 predicted proteins | sample June2016WEW_20_1_FD_133001 | JGI IMG/M metagenome (GOLD analysis project Ga0187886, IMG submission 133001) | Peatland microbial communities from SPRUCE experiment site at the Marcell Experimental Forest, Minnesota, USA - June2016WEW_20_150 | ecosystem: Environmental > Terrestrial > Soil >... | reverse complement strand
TCGTCTAACGAGGACCTAGAAGCCGTCGCCAAGAGGCTGCGCCGCGATATCGTCACGATGATAGCCAAAGCCGGCAGCGGCCATCCCGGCGGCTCGCTATCGGCTGTGGAGATTGCCACCACCCTTTTCTGGAGGATAATGCAGCATAAGCCCGCCGACCCGCAGTGGAAGGACCGGGACAGATTCATCCTGAGCAAGGGGCATGCCGCCCCCCTGCTTTATTCCGTCCTGGCGGAATGCGGTTACTTCTCCCTTTCCGAGCTAGGCACCCTGCGTCAGCTCGACAGCCGTTTGCAGGGACATACCGACCGCACCGCCACGCCGGGAGTCGAGATGTCGGCGGGCAGCCTGGGGCAGGGCTTATCCTTCGCTATCGGCGTCGCCCTGGCAGGGCGCTTGAACTCACAGAGCTACCGCGTCTATGCCCTCCTCAGCGACGGGGAGTGCGACGAGGGTCAGACCTGGGAAGCCGTGATGTCCGCCGCCCAATTCAAACTGGATAACCTGACGGCCATCGTAGACAACAACGGCATACAGCTGAGCGGCTTTAACCGCGACATTATGAACCTCGACCCCCTCAACAAAAAATGGGAGGCTTTCGGCTGGCACGTCACGGATGTCGACGGCCATGACCTTACCCAGCTTCTTGACGCCATTGGAAAAGCCCAAAAAGTCAGGGGGCAGCCCGCCGTCATCATCGCCCATACCATTAAGGGTAAGGGGGTCAGCTTCATGGAGAACAACGTCGATTTTCACGGCAAAGCCCCTAACGCCGAGCAGCTGGAAAAAGCTTTAAAGGAGCTGGCATAACCGTGGCCGAAGAAATCGCCCCGAGAGAAGTTTACGGCCAAACGCTGGTAGAACTGGGCCGAGAGAACCCGGATATCGTAGTTCTGGATGCCGACCTCTCTCCATCGACGATGACACAGTATTTCAAGAAGGAGTTCCCGCAACGTTTCTTCGAGGTGGGTATCGCCGAGCAAAATATGATAGGCATTGCTTCCGGCCTGGCCGCCTCGGGCAAGATACCCTTCGCCAGCACCTTCGCCGTCTTTGCTCCCGGACGCTGCTTTGACCAGATTCGAGTATCGGTAGCGCAGGCCCGGCTTAATGTGAAAATAGTGCCGACTCACAGCGGCCTTACCGTAGGTGAAGACGGCGCTTCCCACCAGGCCCTGGAAGACCTGGCTCTTATCTGTTCGCTGCCAGGCTTTACCGTTATCGTCCCGGCCGATGCCATCGAGACTAAACAGGCTATCAGGGCGGTGGCCTCTCTCAAAGGCCCATGCTATGTCAGGTTAGTTCGCGGTAAATTGCCGCTGGTCTATGATAGCAGCTACCGCTTTGAAATCGGCAAAGCGGTCACCCTGAGACAGGGAAAAGATGCCACAGTAATAGCTATCGGCGTGATGGTGGCCGCGGCGCTGGAAGCCGCTGCCACACTGGCTAAAGAAGGGATCGACTGCCGCGTCCTTAACATGCCCACCCTCAAACCCATCGATGCAGCGGCTATCGTCAAAGCCGCCGAGGAGACCGGCGCTATCGTTACCGCCGAGGAGCACCAGGAGCACGGCGGACTGGGCAGCATGGTTGCCCGAGTCACTGCTAAGAACCGCCCGGTACCGATGGAATTTATCGCTGTAAAGGACAAATTCGGCATGTCCGGCAAACCAGCGGAATTACTCAAGAAATATGGCCTGACGCCTGAAGATATCGTGAAGGCCGTCCGCGAAGTAATAAAGAGAAAGCGCTAGAATCAATTGTCATTGCGAGGAGCGTAGCGACGAAGCAATCTCAACCATTGGATTAAATCTGTCATTGAGATTGCCACGTCCTTCAGCGTAAGGACTCGCAATGACTTCCCCTTTTCCCCGCCTGGATTCCGTATCAAAGCCTGCCCCATACCTGATACGGGGTACGGAATGACAATTATCTTAATCCAGATAGGTTATCTTTGACGAAGGCCTCTCCTTGATATCGACCTTGATGCCGGCTTCCCGGAAAAGCTCCTCAAAGGTATCATCATTATATTTACCGAAGCTAACAAACCGCTCGATTTTGGCATTGACCAGCATCTTGGCACAGAGCACGCAGGGCGTATGTGTGCAGTAGACTGTGCTCCGCTCAAGGCTAACACCATGCAGGCCCGCCTGGATAATCACGTTCTGCTCGGCGTGAATGCCGCGACATATCTCCTGCCTTGTCCCCGATGCAATACCCAGCTCATCACGGAGACAGCCGAGCTCGAGACAGTCCTTTGCCCCGGCAGGGGCCCCGCTGTAGCCGGTAGTCAGTATGTGCTTATTCTTTACCGCCACCGCCCCTATGTGATGCCGCCGGCAGGTGGAACGTTCCGCTACCACCGAGGCAATTTTTAAAAAATATTCGTCAATGTCCGGCCTGGTCTGCATATTCATATTATTTTAGAGATAATCCTTTCTACCTGCTTTTTTAAATCACTCATTGATGACTCGTTAAGTACGGTAAAATCGGCCATGGCAATCGGCCCGCCCTTATTGAGGTTTTCGATTTCGGCGTGGTCGCGCCCGGTGGCTTCCTCCGGTGTCAGCGGTCGTATCTTTCGGCTGCCCAGTCGGGCATACCTGGCTTGCGGTGATGACCAGACACCCACAACGATAAAGTTACTTCCATAATTGTTTTTAAGACAGGTATATTCCTCCCAGGAGTAAAGCCCATCCACCACCACATTCGAGGTCCTGAGGGCGGCATTGATGCGGGGTAGACTCAATTTAGCGTAAGCGTCCATCCCGTGCTCTTTTCTGATGCGCTCCCTGACCGGCCGCTCGTTCTCTTCAGTCAGCTTCAGTCCCAGCTTTTTCACCTCTTCGTCGGTAATGTCACCGAACCTGACCGTGGCGAAGCCTCTATCGCTGAAAAGCCTGGCGACCTCCGATTTTCCGGAGCCGGTCATGCCGACAATGGAGACGACTTTCATATGGTTCATTATAAGCGGTTATGGCCGAAAATGACAACGTTATGGATAGCCTGTGCTATACTATCAGGTATAATGAGCACGCCGGAAAGCATCAATCTGACAAGACAGATAAAAGAGCAGCTGCCTGCCGACCTGAATGCCTTTATCTTGAAGGCCGGCGATATCGCCGAGAAACAGCAGCAGCGACTATACCTGGTCGGCGGGGTAGTGCGCGACCTGCTCCTGCAACGAAGCAACTTTGATCTGGATATAGTGGTTGAGGGGGACGCCATCAAGCTAGCGCAGGAGATAGCACAAATCAACCAGGCTACTATCACAACACATCCCCGTTTCGGCACAGCCAAACTACAGTGGAGGAAAAGGAGCGCCGATCTGGCTACCGCCCGCGCCGAGACCTACGCCCGCTCCGGGGCGCTGCCCACGGTGAAGCCCGGCACCATCAGCGACGACCTCGCCCGCCGCGATTTTACCGTTAATGCCATGGCCATCGAGCTTAACCCGCGCCACTACGGAGAGCTTATCGACCCCCACATGGGCAGGCAGGACATCAATAAAAAATTAATTCGGGTGCTCCACGATAAAAGCTTCACCGACGATGCCACGCGAATCTGGCGCGCCCTGCGCTACGAGAAGCGGCTGGGCTTTCAGATAGAGCCAGATACCCGCCGGCTAATCGAGCGGGACGTCAACATGCTGGAGACCATCAGCGGCGACCGAATCCGACATGAGCTTGAGCTTGTCCTGAGAGAAGAACTGCCGGAGAAAGCGCTGCAACGCGCGGATGAGCTCAGCGTGCTGGCTAAACTACAGCCATCATTAAAAGCTGACGACTGGCTGGCGGAAACATTCGCCTTAGCACGCGAGCAATGCCTGCCCGATACGCCGCACCCGCAGCTTTACCTGGCGCTGCTGTGCTACCGCCTGACCGCCGGCGAAACCGAGCCGCTAATGACATATCTCAGGCTGCCTAAAGAGACGGCACAGGTGCTGCGAGACACTTTAGCCATCAGGAAGAAGATGAAAGAGCTATCCACCCTGGGGCAGGCACCGAGTGTTATTTACGACCTCCTTCACGGCTATGGTATGACATCGCTTATTGCCAGTTCTTTGGGCGCCGGTTCGGAAACGGTCGCCGAGCACATCGAGCTTTACCTGAACGTGCTGAGACACATTAACCCCGCCTTGACCGGCGAAGATTTAATAAAGCTGGGCGTCCCTAAGGGACCAAAAATTAAAGAGGTCCTGCAGCGTTTGAGGGAAGCCAGGCTGGACGGTAAGATAACTAGCAGGAAAGAGGAGGAGGAGATGGTGAGGCGGTGGGGGGAATAAATTAAGGTTTGGGAGGATTTTGAGATGGACAAGGTTAAATGCCCAAAATGTGGAAGTGAACAAATAATAGCTTTGGAACATAGAATAAATAAAACGGAATATGATATTGACATATTAGGCATAGAAGATTTACCCCATATAAGCGGGCAAGTTTATGCAGGAGTTAAAGGTTATAGCAATTTTTACGCAATAGCAAGGTGTTTAAGCGATAATTGCAGAATTAATTACATGGTTGAAAAATCTTACATAAGTAACCCCTGGGAAGTACAATCTATAAGACCGTCTGCTGAGAAAATAGGAGAAGGTGTACCAACACAAGTAGATGAAGCATATGCACAGGCGAGAGTATGTCTTGCTGTTGATTGTCCGGATGCTTCAATCGCTATGTGTAGAGCTTCCCTTGATAGGATGAGTAAAGATAAAAATGCAGAAGGTGGCACACTAGCAGCTAGGCTAAAAGACTTAGTGGAAAAGGGTATATTGAAATCTTCAGTGGTTACTGAGGCAATCAATGTTAAAGATTTTGGCAATACTGCCTTGCATGATTTGTTAGTCGAGGAAATTACGAATGAAGACGCTGAAATTGTTTGTGAATTTACGAAGGCTGTCCTCTACGATATTTATGTAACTCCTGAACTAGCAAGAAAAGCTGAGGAACGAAGGCAAAGGGTTCAAAAAGGTAAAACCTCATAGTAAATATTTCATATTATTAGCCAACTACCACAACACCCTGCTGCTTACGTTGTCATTGCGAGACCCGATGAAATCGGGCCGTGGCAATCCCTATCTTCGCTTCCCTACAATTCTCCGTATAAATCGTACCAATCTTTGTTCATCTTGTTAATCAGAGCCACCTTGTCTTTTCTTGACCAGCTTTTTAGTTGCTTCTCCCTCAAGATAGCACTCTCAATATTCTCACATATTTCGTAATATACAAGCTTATTTATGTTGTATTTAGTAGTAAATCCTTCACCAAGTTTATTTTTGTGTTCGTAAATTCTTCTATACAGGTCGTTGGTAACGCCTATATATGTAACCGTATTCGTGCTGTTGGTCATGATATAGACGTAATATTGCTTATCCATAGTTAGAGATTGCCGCGTCGCTGCGCTCCTCGCAATGACATTAGTCCACCTTCTTGAATGCTTTGCCGGAAGACCCGCAGATGGGGCATTTATCCGGGGCTGACCCGGTAACGGTGTTGCCGCACGTCTGGCAGACATAGTAAGTAGCGTCAGCCGGTTTTTTCCCCTCTTTAACGTCCTTCAGGACCGCCTCGAAGTATCCGAAATGGATTTTTTCCACCTTGTTAGCCCAGTCGAAAGTGCGCTTGGCCCGCTCGTTCCTCTCTTCGTCTGCCTTATCGATAAAAGCCGGGTACATGCTGGTGAACTCCTGGTGCTCGCCCATGCTGGACGCCAGCAGGTTGTCCTTGGTCGAGCCGATGGCATCCATGGCGTTCAGGTGGTTAAGCGCGTGCACCGTCTCCGCCATAGCGACAGCCCGGAAGAGTCTGGCGACCTGGGGATAACCCTCCTTCTCCGCCTTGTCCGCGAAGAAGGTATAGCGGCGGTTGGCCTTGCTCTCTCCCCCAAAAGCTTCCTGCAAATTATTCTCGGTCACGTATGGCATGTTAAAACCCCCTTTTACATATTTAATACAGTATACGTTATTTACCCGGATTTTACCCGCTACGGCTGCCAGATAATGCGGGCGGACTGGCGCGAGGGCACCCGCTGGTATTTGTATTTGGGATAGCCCACCATTAGACAGCCGTACGGGACGCAGCCTGCCGGGAGCTTTATAGCTTCGACCATGGGAGTGAAGGTTGTGGCAGCCATCTGCAAAAAGCCAGCCCAGCAACACCCTAATCCGGTGCTAACGGCAGCAAGATCAAAATAGGAGATAGCAATGACGCAGTCTATAGCGGCGATGGGATTATTCTTTTCCGCGAAAGCTATCACCACTGCGGGCGCATTACGGAGAAACATATCGATGCCGGCTTCCTGCTTTTTAAGGGTCCTCTCCAGCATCGGAGCTAATGCCGGATTATTATTTATCGACCAGCGGAACCAGTCCATGCCGATGGCGGCGAGTTTTTTTACCATGGCGGGGTCGTTGATGACGAGCCACTGCACCTCCTGATTATTGTGTCCGGTGGGAGCGTAACGGGCGACATCGATGATACGCTGGATTTCCTCTTTAGGCACTTTCTTATCCTTGTATTCGCGCACGGAACGTCTTCCCCGGATAAGCTGGGCGCACTGCTCGAAGCTAACAGTGAGCCGATTATCAAGCACAGCGCTCGGCTCTACCGACGATTCCTGGTGCGTCAGGCTGCCGGACGGACACACCGCCACGCAGTGACCGCACCGGAGGCAAAATGGGTCTGTCCCCGGCAGCAGGCGCGGGTAGCTCTTTTCCTTGAAATAGATAATCCCTCCCGGGCAGGTCGCCGCGCAGATGCCACATTTGGTGCACGTCTTTTGATCCACCTCTAATAAAGTCACTATTCAATCTCCCTTCTCAGCAGTTCATAAAATTTGTCCCTGACATATTTTTCCATCCAGGGATAATGACCGCATTTTTCAAGTAAAATGAATTTAAAATCCTTAAGCACGCGGGAAAGCGGTTCTCTGACGCCCTCGGCGGGATGCGGGTCGTAATCGCCGTGGATAGCGATCACCGGACATTTTATTTTCCTCCCCATTTTTAATAGTTCACCGCTGACTCTTAGCTTCTTAGCTTCCGCCCAGACCTTGCGGTTAATTTCCTCGCTGACCTCCAGAGGCTCCGGTTCTTTTTCAGGGGGCAGTGCGTCATACGTATCTGCTCTGGCGAACAGCTCGCCCAAACGCGCCAGAGATTTGTCTCTATCACCAGCGGCGGAACCGTTGATGATGTCTATCAAATTAATAGCTTCGATTCTTTCCTCTTCGGAGAGGCGGTTCAGCCTGTCGCCGGAAATATTATCAGCGTATTTCTGCTCGAAAGGCCCGCTACCGACAAGGATAAGCTTTTTTACCAGCGAGGGATACCGGGCGGCAACAATAAAGCTGAGAAAAGCCCCCCAGGAATGCCCGATTAAAATGACTGGGAGGTCGGCGTGTTCTAACACATCAGCCAACTCTGCTATCTGCCCCTCCAGAGAGTCTTTCGTTTGTAGCGGCTCAAGGACGCCCATGACTTTAGACAGCTCCCTGGCTACCGGCGCCGCAGAGCCGGGCGCGCCGGGCCCGCCGTGAACGACGGCAACGGTATAAGGGCTATGACCGTATTTTCTAAGGTTTTTCATATTGTCTGCGCAAGGTATGCCTTCATCCCCTGGTTCTTACACCTTATGTATAATTCCCCGGCCTGTTCCTTATCCTGGAACATGGTAAACAAAGCCGGCCCGGAGCCGGCAAGGTGGATATGAGGAGCGCCCAGCTTGACGATATGCTCTACATATACCTTACGCATATTATAGTCATCAAAGGCGATATTCTCAAACGTGTTGAACAGCATTGATGAGTTGAATTCCTTTCCTTTACGCAAAGCTTCCACCAGCTTTTCCGTGTAACTCCCATCAGTAAAATGGGCCGGTTTCAGGCGGGCATACATTCTCCCCGTCTTGCCCGGCTCCACAGGAACATCCGGTACCACCAGCACCACCCACATTTTGGCAAACGGCGGCAGCGGTGTAATTATCTCTCCCCTCCCCTCTGCCAGGGCCGTGCCGCCGTGAAGAAAGAAAGCTACATCCGACCCCAATTGCGCCGCAAGACCGGCAAGCTTTTCTGCTGGAAGACCAAGACCCCATAATTCGTTAAGGCCATGGAGTAAAACCGCTGCATCGCTGCTATCGCCACCCAGCCCCGACAATAGCGGGATACGTTTTTCTATCTTTATCTCCACCCCGAGAGTGCAACCCGCGGCTTCCCTCAACAAACTTACCGCCCGGCTGACCAGGCTTTTGTCCGCCGACCAGCCCGTCGTATCGCATTGAAAGGAAATCCCTCGCCCGACCTCAAGACGCAGTGTGTCACAAAGGTCTATCGTCTGGAGCACGCTGCGTATTTCGTGAAAGCCTTCAGGCTGAGCGCCTTTCTGTCTGAAGCCGTCCATACGTTTACGCAGGACTTCAAGAGTCAGGTTTATCTTGGCCGGCGCCGTAATTGTGACCATGCTATTTCACCACCTGCGTATATTCCCGCCATAGCCTGGCCCATTCTTCCAAGGTAAATGTCTCCGCCCGCCGCCGCGGGTCGATACCCGCCTTTTCCAGTAGTTTTAAAACTTCCAGCTTGTTCAGGCCCAGTCCCTGCGATAGCGAGTTGGCTACCTGCTTGCGGGCAGCCGTGAAACCGGCCCGTACCAGCTTAAAAAACCCCTCGACATTATCCACCGCGACCGGAGGCCGGCGATAGACCTCTATCTTCACGACGGCGGAGTCTACCTCCGGCGGGGGGAAAAAGGAGGAGGCGGACACGTAAGTTACAATGCTCGGCTTACCGTAAAACTGCACACTGATGCTGAGCACACTCCGCTGACCGGCCTCAGCCACGATAGCTTCGGCCACCTCCTTCTGCACCATGACCACCATTATCTCCGGTTTGACGGACGCTTCGAGGAAATGGCGGAGGACGGGTGATGTAATATAGTACGGCAGGTTAGCCACAACCTTGTACGGACGCAACGTCGGCGGAAAACTTGGCGCCTGCCCCTGCAATAAAGCGGCGGGGTCGGTGCCGAGGACATCCTCATTAAGAATAACGATATTGTCGAGGTCAGCTAATGTCTTTTTAAGAACGTCCGCCAGCCTGTTGTCCAGCTCGATAGCGATGACCCAGCCGGCCCGCCTGGCCAGCTCTCCGGTCATAAGTCCCAGTCCCGGCCCTACCTCGATAACGGTATCGGTGGGGGAAAGCTCGGCGGCTTCCAGTATAGCTCCCAGGACTACATCATCGATGAGAAAGTGCTGCCCCAGCCCCTTTTTCGCCCTGATGTCGAACCGGCGCAGCAGTTTCCTGGTCTGCGCCAGCAGTGAATCCGAACTGCCCTGGGACAGGCTTTTATCCATGCTAATAATTAGAGGTCGTGCACCTGCCCTTGACTCTGCCTAACGGCTTGCCTGAGCCAGCCGGCTCCAGCCAGGCTTACCTGCGGCACCCAGAAAAAACTATTTACCGCTGCTTCCTTTCGGACCTGACGGGGTTCATAGCATTCTGCCGCGCAGGACCCGACCTTCGACACCACTTAACCCAAGCAGTCCCACCAGACAAAAGCCTCAAACAGGAATTCGACCCTGCTATAGCGGATTTCAGGTTCAGGGCACCGCTGGCTCCCCATCTAGCACGACCTCAATAAAAATCGTAAAGGGTAGGAGATAGTTTGTCAAGCTGATCGGTTTATTGGTAAAGTTCACTCTTCCTTGTATAGAGTGCCTAATGAGTGCTACAATCTTCCTAACGAGCGGGGTAACCTATGAGAAATAAAACACCCGCCCGTTTAAAGGGGATGATATGCCTCAAATGATGGTCTGCTATTCTAAGTTGGCAAGAAGACCGCAGGGAATGCTTTGGCCAAGTGATTTTAAGGCCGATATCCAAAAAGTAATTGACCCGGAAGAACGCTCTGTTAAGCGTTATGGAAGACCTTGGCGATTTTCGCAACCTAAGATATCCGATGAATACATATTTGGTAAATTAGGTTTTATTGCGTCAGGGGTTGAAACAAAACCTTTTTATGATGAAAAGAAGCTTGATTTTATCCAACAAACTATAGATACGCCATTAACAAACTTCGCACTATTTGCAATTGATTTATCGAATCACATATTGGCGTTTGAAATTAAGCCACCTGATATTAAATATCAATCCTTTAGAGGCGCCTTCGAAAAATTTCTTTCTTTACACCCAAGTCTGAATTTGGAAATAGAAGATTTTGTAGAAAGAGAAAAGTTTATAGCATGGGTTGATGATGTGGAAAGAATTACTTTGTTTAAAGCTACATTACGTATTCCTAATCCTCATTGGGCAGGTCATCCTAAATGGATTCAAGATTTTTTAAGGAACACCGGAGCTGATAAGGGGAAAATAGAATTAGATAAATCGAAAGATTCTACTGGCTCTCTTAAAACCAAACAAACGATAATCGAAGATGCAGTTAAATACGGAGAAGACGGTTATTCAGATATATTTGCACGTGGGGAAAAAGGACAACGGCCAGTAATATTTGATTCACGTAAAAGTTCCCCTTCTGATGAGGTTGTCGTTGCTAAAGATATAACTGATGAATCAAAGCTGAAACATATAACGGATTTATTAAATAAATTTATATTAAGGAAGTACAAAAAATGAAAGGGAATAAAACAAACAGGCGATGGAGTTATAGAGATTTTATTAAAGACCCTTCCCTTTACATTACCCTTGTGATATCTGGGCTAATCGCAAGTTTAGGTAGTGAAATAATTTTGCGTCATGTTGCAATCGATTTGGGGATAGCGATGGCCGGAATAAGTTCCACACTTTTGGGTATAGTGATAGCTGGCCTCGCAATTTTTTTAGCATTTTTGGATAAGAAATATATAGCATTAATTGACCAGGTTTTTGGTATTGGAAATGAATTGTTACCAATAAAGATAACAACCCTTTTAGCAATTATTAGTTTGTTATTTAGTCTCGGCTTAATTCTTATTGGACACCCAATAACCTTAGTTTTCAGATTAATCCTCTTTGGTGCACTGTGGAGTTATTTGTATTTATTATGGCAGATATGGGAACTAGTTCAATGGTTAGTTGAGTATGCTAAGGTTCGTGCAATGCAAGTACAGCAAGAGAAAGAAAATAACGGGCAAGGTGATAATTAAATATGAGTTTTATTAGAGCAAAGGAAATTCCGCCAGGTTCCGGCAATTGGTATGACTATGAAGTTAAGACAGTTCATGAAGGCAAAAGGGTTATACAGAAGGTAATCCGCTATATTGGTAAGTCTAGCCTGCGCCCTTCACATTCTACGCTTTCTGGCGGGGTTGCAGGCTCTTATCCGGTGACTGACAGCGGGAAGAGTGCCTAATGGGAATGTCACGATTGTACTTTACCGATATAAAAGAGCAGTTCCTGAATTCAACAGAGCTTTCTAAGCTATTTCTCCTGCTTCAAGTCGGTTGACAAGGCTAATGGGTAGCTCTCCCCAACCTGAAAGTGACAAATATTGGTTGCTAATCGTTTGTTCTTGGTTTACACTTAATCGTAGGCTTTTTAAGACATGGGTTGGGAAAGTCTATCAAGTATCAATTATTGGTGAAAGTTACCATAAATTAAAAAACGAATATCCGTATTTTATAGCTAACTTACCATAAATCGAAAAACGAATCAACGCCAAAATTGAAGCTGCCAAAAAACGAATCAATCGTAAAACACAAAAAATATTTTTAAAAAACGAATAACGAATCCCTCGGCTTCTTACTTCCCCACCTCCAATCGTGTCACTAACTGTATCGGCAGGCCGGCCTGCATCATTTTATCCTGCGTGGCGCGGATATCGTAAGGGACGCGATAAAGCCGGAGCATGCGGCCTTCGCTCTCGTAGATGGCGTAGCTGGCGCGCGGGTCGCCATCTCTTGGCTGCCCCACTCCACCTGGATTGATTATCATCCGGCTGGCACCAAGCACCAGGCCGATACCCGGCGAAAGCGAAATCGGTGTACAGGAACCGCGTTCCTCTTTAAACGCCAGCGGCACATGGGTATGACCTACCAGGCAATAACGCGACTCGAAAAACGAAAAGTTTTTCTCAGCGATGCTGGTAGACATGACATATTCCAGCACAGGCTCAGCGGGGCTGCCGTGCACCAGGAGAAAATCGCCTTTCTGAACAGTCGCTGGCAGGTCTTCGAGGTAGCGGGCATCCACCGGGTTCAATTTTTCGGCGGTCCACTGGCAGGCTTCAGCCGCCGCCGGATTGAAATAAGAGAGGTCGAGCTTGCCGATGGCACCGAGGTCATGGTTCCCGACGACACAGATGGGGTGATATTTCCGCAGGAGCTTAATGCATTCGCCGGGGTCCGGCCCATAGCCGACGATATCCCCCAGACACCACATTTCATCCACTCCACCCTTCCCCACGATATCGTCCAGCACGGCGGTCAATGCCTCCAAGTTAGCATGGATGTCGGCCAGGATAGCGTAACGCATTTGGGAATAATATAGCAGGTTTTATGGTAAAGGGGAAGGGGGGATTTTAGTAAACTCTACGGCATATGAATACCGAAATATTGCAGCAGAGAACGCAGGCCGAAATGACCCAGGTAGGAAAGAGCCATGCTCTGGACGATTTTACCTGCCGTACAGGCCAAAAAGAACTTCCAGAAATGAAAGCGGGCCGCCCCCATCCCAAGAATTATGGGCGTGATGATAGGATTGGGATATATGGATAGTATAAACACAGCCCATAACGCCCTTCTCCTGGCGAACTCCGCCATTCGGGGCATTCTCAGCTTCCTGAGAATCCTGCCTACCCGCGAGGGGTGATTTTCATCGGAGGGGATTGAGATATTGATATTCTTGAAGAACAGGAGGCCGCCGCGGCCTGTCCAGAACACCAGCGCATTCCCGATGCCGTTGCCCAGACCTGAGACCAGCCCTACCAGCACCGGATTTAAAAAACTCCCCAGCGTAAAGGTCAGTATCATACTCGGAGATGGTATCGGTATCGGGGAGCCGGCAAACACGGAGATTATGAAAAGCCCAAGATAACCCTGCTTCTCAAGCTCGGTGATGTATTCCCAGTGCTGAATAAGCAAAACGGAACCGCCGACGCTGATAATTATCATTCCCGCCAGCAGGCCGATGGCAATATATTTAGTCTTGCTCGAGCTTCTAGTGGTCATCTCGGTATTCCCATTATAAGGTAAGAGCCTACTATTTTCATAGGCTGATAGAAAGAAAAATAATCAAAATTATTATAAAAAGCCAGCCTTTCTCCGAATATGCTATAATTTTAGCTATGAAAGTCGCAGAACTGGGAGAGTTCGGGCTAATTGACCTCCTGGACAGGATGATTACCGAATCAAAGATAAATCAGCTCAACCCCAACCTTATTATCGGCATCGGCGATGATGCCGCCGCCTGGCGATGCACCGCACCTGTCCAGCTGGCCACGGTGGATTCCATGGTGCAGGGTATCCACTTCTCTCTGGAAACAACTACATGGCAAGAGCTCGGCTGGAAAACGCTCGCTATCAACCTCAGCGATATCGCCGCTATGGGCGGTACGCCGGAATACGCCCTGGTGAACCTGGCCCTGCCGGAAGACACGGAGGTGGAAAATGTCGCTGAGCTTTACCGGGGGATGATTGAGCTGGCCAGCCAGGTCAAGGTTGCCATCGTGGGCGGCAATATCAGCCGGTCGCCGCAGGTATCGATTACCGTCACCGTCCTGGGCAGCAGTCCGAACGACAGTATGTTACGCCGTTCTAACGCCAGGTCCGGCGATACCGTTGCGGTCACCGGCTACCTGGGCAGCGCCGCCGCCGGACTGGAGATGCTGACCAGGAAGCTCAAATTCAAGCCAGATGTCACTAAATATTTAAGAGAGGCTTTTCTTCATCCTATACCCCGCATTGCCGAGGGGCAGCTTCTAGTAAAGCATGGGATATTGACAGCTATCGATATCAGCGACGGACTGCTCTCCGACCTGCGACATATCTGCGAAGCCAGCCAGGTCAGCGCCCGCGTGGATATCGACCTCCTGCCGATTCATGACATAGTTAAGGCCAGCTTCGGTAAGCAAGCGCAGGAAATGGCGCTAACCGGCGGGGAGGACTATGAGCTGCTTTTCACCGGGAGCGCCGGCACTATCAGTAAAATAGGAGATGAAATGCAATGTCCGGTAACCGCCATCGGTGAAATCATTGCCGGCGAACCCGGCAAAATAGACCTGCTTGACGCCAGAGGTAAACCCGTTAAAACCAGCCGAACGGGGTGGCGACACTTTTAAATGGACTAATCTTGAACATAATTTATTGGAGATACGATTATGGCAACGATACCGAAAGTGACTCTCAATACCGACCTGAACGAGGGGTTCTGTTTCGGGTGCGGGCAAAATAACCCCATCGGACTGAAACTGAATTTCACCAGAGAGGGTGATGTAATCCGAACCGAGTTCACGCCGGACAAAGCCCACCAGGGATGGCCGGGGCTTCTCCACGGGGGCATCCTGGGCTGCCTGCTGGATGAAGCGATGAGCAATATCGCCTACGCCACGGGTAATACCTGCCTGACTGCCAGTATCAGCATCAGGCTCAGGCAGCCGGTTAAGGTGGAGGTACCGCTGGTTATCACCGCCTGGATAACCCGGCAGAGGAAAAAACTCATCGAGACCGCCGGCCAGGCCTGTCTTAAAGACGGCACTATCATCGCCGAAAGCACGGCCAAGCAATTTATAGCGGAAAATAAGGCGGGAGAAGTTGATATCGTCAGGGAGAACCGGAGCCATGTCTAAAAGCCGTCTCGAGGCGGTGCTCTGGGACCTGGACGGAGTTATCGCCGATACCGCTGAATACCATTACCAGGCCTGGGTGGACATTTTCGGGAAAAGGGGCGTGAAATTTAATAGAGAAGATTTTATGCGCCTTTTCGGGCGGAGACACGACGCTATTATTAAATTTGGCCTCGGTGATAACATATCACGGCAAGAATTTGACGCTATTACCAGGAAGAAGCAGGCAGACTACCGCCGCCGGGTGGCGGACAACATCAGACCGCTGCCCGGGGCTATAGAACTGATAAAGTCGCTCCAAGATCAGGGAATAAAGTCGGCCATAGCCTCCTCGGCGCCCCTGGAAAATATCGAGATTATCATCCGGGGACTGCATATCGAGGACTGCTTCGACACTATTGTCTGCGGCACAGAGGTGGCGGAAGGCAAACCCAGCCCGCAGATATTCCTGCTGGCGGCTGAAAAACTCGGAGTACCAGGCGGTAACTGCGCCGTCATCGAGGACGCTATCGCCGGGGTGGCCGCTGCCAAACGGGCCGGCATGAAATGCGTCGCGGTAACCAACAGCCACCCCAGGAACAGCTTGAAAAAGGCCGACCTTATCGTTAGCACGCTGGAATCGGTCACCATCGCCGATTTAGCCGGTCTCTTTCACCCGGATAAAGCAGGTTAACGCACAGCCTTTATTATATTTATCATAAGGAGTATTTAATGGAAAGGTCTCTGGTTCTTATCAAGCCCGACGCCATGCAGAGAGGACTGGCCGGCACCATCATCGGGCGGCTTCAGGGAGAAGGACTAAAGCTGGTGGCGCTCAAGATGCTGCACATGGATAAAGCCCTGGCGGAGCGGCACTATGCCATCCACAGAGAGAAACCCTTCTTTAAAGACCTGGTGGACTATATCACTTCCACCCCGATTGTGGCAGCCGTTTTCGAAGGAGAGGGGGCCGTGGAGCGAATCAGGAAACTGATGGGCGCCACCGACCCTGCCAAGGCCACGGCAGGGACGATACGCAAAGACTTCGGGCTGGACGTCCAGAGGAACTCTACCCACGCTTCCGACTCTCCGGAAAACGGAGAGAAAGAGATAGCGATATTCTTCACGAAAAAAGAGATTTTTAGATAGGCAGGTCAATCCCGGCGGTTTATTGAATCCTGAGTACAGCCTTGGCGTCATGCCAGAGTTCATCGAGTTTATAGTATTCGCGTTCCGCCGCGCCGAAAATATGCACGATAACATCGCTGTAATCAATCAGGAGCCATCCTGAATCCAGTGTTCCCTCATGGTGATGAGGCCGGACGCCTTTATTCTTTAAATCTTTTACGATTTCTTCATTGATGGTGTTAAGCTGCCGTGCGCTCTCGCCGGCGCAGATGACAAAAAAGTCCGTAAAACTGCATAAATCTCGCACGTCCAGCAACACGATATTGTTGGCCTGCTTATCGCTGGCTATTTCTACAGCTCTACGGGCTACCTCTAGTGCTTCCAGCCTTTATATCTCCAAGAGTATTTTCTAAATTATACCACACACACAGGACATCTGGAATATTTTGTTACACGACAAAAGCCTGTTATAATTAGGTAATACCAGAAGAGAAAAACACGAAATCAACTTACCACAGTAATTAAGATTGGAGAGTATACATGATGGTAAAATCGGAAGAAGTTAAAGACGGTATCTGCTACATGTGCACGATGACCTGCCCGACGAAAATCCACGTCCAGAACGGCAAAGCTATAAAGGTTGACATCGCCGACCCTAAAGTGGCCCACTGCCCGCGCTGGAAAGCACAGCTGGACTTTGTTTACCATCCCGACCGCCTCCAGCACCCCCTGAAACATACCGGCAAGAGGGGAAACGGCTCGTGGCAGCGCATCTCCTGGGACGGGGCGCTGGATACCGTCGCCGGCAATCTTAAGTCGGTCAAAGAAAAATACGGAGCGGAATCGGTGGTCTTCTGGATTGCCTACACCAAGGAACCCCGCCCCTATTTCCACCGCCTGACCCACGCCTTCGGCTCACCCAACTACTGCACGGAGAGCAGCAACTGCTTTTCCGGCACCTGGATTGCCGCCAACCTGACCTACGGGCCGGACTATTCTTACATGGCCGGCATGAGTGGTAGCGTAGAACCAGAAACTAAATGCAAGCTGATATGGGGGGCCGCCGTCATCTCATCTCCCGGAGTATGGCAGGAAAACCTGGAAGCCAGAGAGAGAGGCATTAAGCTTATCGTCGTCGACCCCCGCCGTACCGCTATCGCCGCTAAAGCCGATATCCACCTGCACCTACGCCCCGGTACCGATGGCGCCCTGGCGCTGGGCTTCATAAATGTCATTATCAACGAGGACCTTTACGATAAAGAATTTATCGAAAAGTGGACAATCGGCTTCGATGGACTGAAAAAGCTGGCACAGGAATACCCGCCGGAGCGCGTCGAAAAGATAACGTGGGTGCCCGCCGATAAAATCAGGGAAGCGGCCCGGCTCTATGCCACTTTGAAACCGGCCAAGCTCCACCTGAGCGGCAACAGCACCACCCACCACTCCAACGGCGTCCAGAACCACCGGGCGGTAATCCTGCTGGCGGCGATAACCGGCAACATTGACATCGCCGGCGGCAACAGGTCTGGTGCCCATTCCAATCACCAACCGAACGATATCACCCTGCACGAAAGAATCGCCGGTATGCCCCCGGGAGTTGGGTCAGTGCGGTTCCCGATATGGACAAAACGCTACCGGGAAATGCAGTCGAACGCCATCATCGACCAGATTGAGAGCGGTCAGCCCTACCCCATCAAAGCCCTTTTCTCATCAGGACTGGACATCCAGTTCTTCGCCAACTCCCGCCGGATGGTCGATGGCCTTAAAAAGCTAGATTTCATAGCCGTGACCGAATACTTTCAAACCCCCGGCACGCAGCTTGCCGATATTGTAATGCCCATAGCTTCATGGCTGGAAAGACACATTCTACTTACCGATTACGGCGGCTACGTCAAACTGATTGAGCCGGCCATCAATCCCGCAGGCGAATGCCGGACAGAATGGGATATCTATTCCGAACTGGCAAAAAGACTGGGCTTCGGCGATTTATTCTGGGGCGGTGATTTTGAGAAATGCGTCAACCATATCCTGGAACCGATGAAAATAACATTTAATGATTTGCGCCAGTACCCCGAAGGCATAAAGCTACCAAGCCGGACGAGGCCGGAAAAGAGCTACGAAAAAACGGGGTTTCAGACTCCCTCCGGCAAAGTGGAAATAGCCTGCGCTACTCTGGCGGAACACGGCCTTGACCCGCTCCCGACGTATAAAGAGCCCCCGGAGAGCCCGCTGAGCCGTCCCGACCTAGCGAAGAAGTACCCGCTGGTCATGACCTCGGGGGCCAGAGTCATGGCCTACACCCATTCGCAGTACCGGAACATCCCGCGACTGCGTAAACTAATGCCGGAACCGCTTGTGGACATAAACCGCTCCGATGCCACCCCCCGCGGCATAAAGTCCGGCGATATGGTAACCATCAGCACCCCCCGGGGCAGCATCAGGATGAAGGCCAATGTCACCGATACGATACTGGCCGGTGTCGTTTCTATGCCGCACCACTGGCCGGGAGAAGCTAATGTCAATTCGCTGGTTGATGACCGCAGCCTCGACCCGATTTCCGGATTCATTCCCTGTAAATCACAGCTCTGTCAGGTTACTAAATACGTATGAGAAGAAAACAACATGCCCGCGAAACCTCTCATTAAAGCCCTGACCGAAGCCGGTATCGGCTCGCGGCGCCGCATGGCCGAGGCCATCAAGCAGGGAAAGGTCGAGGTAAACGGGGAAATAGCCGAGTCATTTAACCATCCGGTAAATGTAGGGAAAGACCATATCCTGTTTAACGGCCAGGCGGTCGACCTCATGCCTGATGAGATAGTGTGCCTCATGGTCAATAAGCCGGAAGGCATCGTCTCCACCGTCAGCGATGAAAAAGGACGCCGCACCGTCCTGGATATCCTGCCTAAGAAATACCAGAGTTACAGGCTCTACCCGGTCGGGCGGCTGGACAAAGACACCACCGGGCTTTTATTACTTACCAATGACGGGAACCTGACCTACCATCTGACCCACCCCAGGTTCGAGCATGAAAAAGAGTATCTGGTATCTATCAGGGGTAACCTCAGGCCGGAGGAAAGACAAAGGCTGGAACATGGCATCAGACTGGAAGATGGCATGACTGATACGGCCATCATTAGAGAAATTGCAGCACCCCCCTTCAACTATAGCATCACCATACATGAAGGCAAAAAACGACAGGTGCACCGTATGTTTGAAAGACTGGGGCACCCCGTCCTGGCTTTAAAACGCGTCCGTATCGGCAACCTAAGGCTAGGTGAGCTGAAAGAGGGTGAAATACGTCAGCTGAGCGCCGGGGAAATAACCGCTCTGCTCAGCGGATAATCGCGTAAATCAGGTGACCAGCTTAATAAGGGAAAAAAGAAGGAATCCAATAATCCCGGATACTGGTATCGTAAAAATCCAGGCCCAGACAATACGCAGGGTCACGCCCCAGCGCACGGCAGAAAGCCTTTGCACCGCACCCACCCCTGAAATAGCCCCGGTAATAACATGGGTAGTGCTTACCGGAATGCCCAAGTGGGTGGATAAGAAAATACTGGAGGCGGCGGCTGTCTCGGCGCAGAAGCCATCAATCGGCCTTAGTTTGGTTATTTTCTGCCCCATTGTCTTAACAATCCGCCAGCCGCCGGTGAGCGTGCCCAGAGCAATGGCGGCATGGGCGCTCAGAACCACCCACAGGGGTATGTGAAACTCCTTCATTAAGCCCCCGGCAAAGAGAAGGCTGGCGATGATACCCATGGTCTTTTGCGCGTCATTACCGCCGTGTCCCAGACTAAAAGCGGCGGCTGAGAAGAGCTGTAATCTCCGGGACCATTTGTTTATGCCTGCCGGACTTTTCTTGCGTACAATCCACGAGATAGCAACCTTTAATAAAAAACCCAGAACCAGGCCAATTAAAGGCGCCACGATAATAAAAATAAGCGTTTTAGACCAGCCGCTCGCAATAATCACGCCGAACCCGCCTTTAGCGATAGCGGCCCCCGCATAACCACCGATTAAAGCATGAGAGGAACTACTCGGCAGCCCGAAATACCAGGTAATGATATTCCAGGCTATAGCGCCAATGAGACCCGCCAGGATTACGGTAGAAGTCACGACATTAATATCAATCATCCCCCTGCCGATGGTGGTCGCGACCCCGGTACCAAAAATAAGAAAAGCCACGAAGTTAAAAAAGGCTGCCCAGACGACAGCCTGTCGGGGGGTTAAAACCCTGGTGGAGACAACGGTGGAAATGGAATTGGCCGCATCATGCATGCCATTGGTGAAATCAAAAACCAGGGCTATCAGTATGATAGGAGCGATAACAAGGAGGCTTGTTTCCATGTAATTATCTTTAACGAAAAAGGCCTTATTTCGGATTGATTATACAGGAAAAACGACATCGATGCTAATATTGTTTATGTTTGTTTTCGGTTGTTCAGATATTTTCTGAGCCTCACCCCCATATTAACCTCACCCCCTTGTTCCCCCTCTCCGACCAGATTATCTTGGGCTTATGTGCAACCGGGCACATAGGTTACACTTTAGACCAGGCACATAGGTTACATTTTTTATATACCTTAGGGTCAGTAACCATTTTGCCTTTAAATCCATCAAGGAATATTAGGCTATGGCCGTTG
>Ga0187886_1001556_pt1 | contig 20535 bp, 22 predicted proteins | sample June2016WEW_20_1_FD_133001 | JGI IMG/M metagenome (GOLD analysis project Ga0187886, IMG submission 133001) | Peatland microbial communities from SPRUCE experiment site at the Marcell Experimental Forest, Minnesota, USA - June2016WEW_20_150 | ecosystem: Environmental > Terrestrial > Soil >... | reverse complement strand
TGTGGGCGAAGCCATCCAACAAACGGAACCAGCGCGGATTTCCCTGCGGACCGTGATCGCCCGTGATTTGTTCCAGCACGGTGACGATCTCATCGCGGCGCAACTTCCGCAGGACCGGCGCGTTCGGATCCGGTTCGGAGCGCACTACGATGTCGTAGGCCGTACTGCGGGCCAGACCGTAGACCGGGGGTTGATCCACCGGTGGAAGCGAAGCGCAAGCCACGCCGGTCAGCGAGGCACCCGCCAGCTTTAGAAACGTCCGCCGCGAATAAGAGCCCATGATCGTTGGGGAAGCGTTCTAGGAACCGGGAGGCGGGACGGGCAAATCCTCGACGCGGGTGCCCGCCCATTTGTCGCCCTCTTCGACCAACATGACCGGGATTTCGTCCCGGATGGGGTATTTGCGCCCGCAACCGGGCTCCTGACACACCAGCCAGGAATCCTTTTCCAGTTTCAGCAGGCCTTCTTTATTTTGGACGCAAACGGGGCAGCGCAATATTTCCAGAAGATCAGGAGCGATCATGGGATGACACCTCCACTGATGAACGGCGCGATGGCCCTTCTTCCGGGATTCAACAACAACTACAACACGCCTTCGCCGCGCAAACGGCGGACGATTTCGGCGGCCGATTCCCAGCGGTCCATCGTGTAGAAAAGTAGCCCGGGGACACCCGCAGCCAGAAGTTCCCGGCATTGAGCCGCGGCGAACTCGATTCCAAAATCGAGCGCGGCTTGTTTATCTTCCCCGGGCAATCCCGCCAATGCCCGGCGCAGGGCTTCGGGAATGCTGGCCCCGCAGGTTGCCGCCAGAGTTTCGGTCATCTTTGCCGAATAGACCGGCATGACTCCCGGAATGATCGGGACGCCGATCCCCCGCGCCCGACACCGCTCGACGTAGTGAAAGAAGAAGCGGTTGTCGTAAAAATAATTGGTGAGGATGAATTCGGCTCCCGCCTCCACCTTCCGTTCCAAGAAATCCAAATCCCGTTCCAGGGTGGGGGCCTGCACGTGGCCTTCCGGATAACCGGCCGCCCCAAGGCAAAAGGAAAACCTCGGCCGGATGAAAGCTAGCAACTCGGAGGCATACGAAAGACTGTCTGGCTGCGCTCGAAATTCCGGGTCGCGCGGAGGATCGCCGCGCACCACGAGGATATTCTCCACTCCGATGCCGGCGTATCCTTCAAGGGTCGAGGCGATCTCCTTCGGGCCGAGTCCAAAGCCGGCGAAATAGGCGACCACCTCCAGCCCTTTTTCCCCCTTCAACCGATCCGCCAGATTTCGGGATCCCTCGCGGGTTGAACCACCCGCCCCGAAAGTTACCGTGGCGAAGTCCGGCTCGATACCGGTCAGCGTATCGATGGTCTTGGCCAGATTCTCTTCCGCCTTGGACGTCTTGGCCGGAAAGAGCTCAAAGGCGACGGTCGGCTTTTTGCCAGGTTTCCAAAGGTCGACGATCTTCATGACACCTTTTCCCTCCGCGATGGTGATCCATCCGCTCGGCGGGTTCCCAATCTTAAAAATTCAAAATGAGAGCGCTGAAAAACATAGCCCTCCGGAGCTGAAGCTCCGAACTATTAACATCGCCCGGTTAAAACCGGGCTCTTAGAGCCGGCTTTAGCCGGCGATGTTGAAAGGCGGGGGATTTATCCCCCGACGAACGGACTTCTTCAGCGGCTTAAAGTTATTGTACCTGAGAGTTTCGGAAAAAGGCCGTTATGCAATACAGTGAAGCAGACAATCGGAATCAATGAATCGACGCGAATCATTCCAGGCAGCTAAAATCCTGCGCGGCGAAAAACCGTCCGCTCGGCCCGTTGTCGTCCAACAGCGCCGGGACCAACGCCCCCGGAAGTACGGTGGCCGCTTCGTGTTCGGCATTCGGCCCGCCCATGTCCGTTTTCAACCAGCCAGGATCCAGATAGTTCGCCAGCACGTTCGTCCCGCGCAGTTCCGCCGCCAGGTCGCGCGTGTATTTGTCGACGGCGGCTTTCGAAACGCTGTAGGGAGCCAGGCACGGCGTGTCCTGGATTCCGGAAGTCAGATTGATGATCCGTCCGTAGCCCCGCTGGAGCATTCCCGGAACCAGCGCGTTGCACAGCGCGATCATGGCAAAGAGGTTGACCTGAAAGGTAACCAGCCATTCGTCGAGGGTGATCTCCCAAACAGATTTCCATGAATTTTGAATCGCCGCGTTGTTGTAGAGGATATCCATGCCTGAGCCACGCCGCGCAGGATCGCTTCGATGCCTTCGCGCGTGCTCAAATCGCCCGCCACCGCGGCGACGCGGACTCCGCAGGCTTCCGCCAATTGTGTGGTCTCCCGCGTGAGGGCGAATTTCGCGGCCATGGACGATGACGTTGCATTTTCTTTTCGCTAGGCCTACGGCGATCTCCCGACCGATCCCCCGGCTGGATCCGGTGACTAAAGCCCAACGGTTTTCCAGTAATCTCATGTTGAATTTCCTTTCAGGATGCGGATCCGACGACCGCCGAAGACCCGGGGAGTGGAAGGAAAAACGCCGCGAGAGATCATTCGGAGGAATTACGGCGGGCAGGACGCCCCATCGGGGGGAGCAGTGTATTTATCCGGGTTGTATTGGCATACCGCCCCCCACGGCAGGTAATGGGTAAAATACCGGTCCTGGTTGATCACTTGGCCGTTGCGGGAGACGGAACGGTTGACGGTCACGTCCGCCCCTGGCACCGCCCAGTCCACCTGCGTCCAATCGACGGTCAGCTTGGAATTCTCCTCCCATTTTGGGTCCAGAGGATCCACCACATTAGTGGGTCCACTAGAGTTGTAGCTGACGGTGCGGCCGTCGGAAGTGGAATAGAACCGCCAATACAGCCTTTTGGTCGTCGTATCCACCTGGGTTTCCATCGGAATCCAGTACGGTGAATCGTTGATAAATTTCAGGTCGACCTCCGGGAAGAACACCGTCGCGTCGAATCCCGCGCCGAGATGCACCGGCCCGTCGCCGTTCTCGTAATATCCCACCCGGTAGGCATGGGAATACCGCTCGGTGATGGGAAATCCGGTCATGAGGATTGTCCGGAACAACGTGGTGCTCACCTGGCAGACGCCGCCTCCGGCGCCTTTGATGGTGCGATTGCCCACGATGATCAACGCCTCGGCGTAACCGGTGTCGAGACTGACGTCCCCGAGATGCGCACCCATGGAAAAGGCCTCTCCCGGCTTGACCAGCAGACCGTCGAATTGCGCCGAGGCCAGGGTGATATTTTGGATCCGTTCCGAAGCCGAACCTGCGAAGGAGGTGTATTGCATTCCACCCGGCAGGATCCCGGCGATGCCCAGCGCGGCGGCGGTTTCCTGGTCGCCCACGTCCGGCTCGGTGGTATCGAACGCCAGCGCCGCGACATGCGCTCCCTGCGCGACGGCATCCTGAATGGACTGGATGGATTTATCGATGTCAAGCTCCCGGCCGCGCTTGGACGGTATATAAAGAACCAATGCGTTGGCGTTGGAATCAAAATGATATCGCGCGTTTTGCATTTTGCGGGAGAGGGTTCCCGCTAGCGGCCGGAGCGTGCTCACCAGTTTCTCTTCGTCCAGCGCCAACAAATAATGGGTCCCGTTGGAATCCGTCGCCTCCCGGAAGGAGAGCATGTCCGCGAGCATCGCCGGGGTGAGCGTAAACGAAGCCGGATCGCCGGGCTGGCTGTCGGCGATGGTCATGGCAAAATCCTGGCTAAGGAGCTGTTGGGCAACGGCCGCCTGTGGGGAAGCATCCAGCACCCGCGGAGGGAAGTCCGTGACTGCCATTTGAATCACAGCATCCGTAAGGTGGCCGATCGGGACGGCGATCAGTGGAAGCATGGCGGCCATGTCCATCCGCTTCCCCACCTGGCCGGGGATGGCGATCACGTCCAACCCGTGCATCTCGAGGCGCGCTTCGACTGCGGGCTGTTCCACTTCGGGGGCGATGCGTTGTAAAAAGGCGAGCGCCCGGGTGAAATCGAACTGGAGCACCGGAGCCACCGCCACCCCGCTGAATCGGGATTCCAACTGATCCCCGGCGTTCCCGAGCATGTCCTTGGAACGTCCGACGGAGTAGGCGTTGTTAGTGGTCGCCATCAGATCCAGACCCAGCCCCAAATCCCCGGGTGTGGCCACCCATTTTTTATCTCCATAAGTGAACACGATCCGGCCGTCCCTGGGATAGTCGAAACCTGCGTCCATCTGCTGGGCCGCGTCCACCGCGGAGAGGCCGGAGAGGTTCATCCCAAACACCGTCACGCCCGGATAGATCCTTCCGCTGTTGGCGGATTCATAAATGGAGGCGCTGACGGCGAAGGATAGCGCCAGCGTCAACGCCGCGGCGAGAAGAACGGCAACAATCCTCACCGTCCATCGGGTGACGATTGCACGGGACGCATGCGGCTTTTCGGGCGAAGGGGAAACGCCGGGAGTAGTATCCATATCCGGGATTATATACCACGCAGGAAAGGGGATGAATTATTCACCAAAAAGAATTTCCCGTAATAAAAATGACGGGGGCGGCTTTTCCGCTAAAGACCCGGCGATTTCTGGACAGCCAAGTCGTATATTCTGCTAAATTCCTTCTCGAAGATTCCGGCCCACCCGGCATTCCAGATGATCAGAAGATCTTCATCATTTTTGTTATCGGCGCTTTCGCTGAAATTATAAGAACCGGTAATGACGATTTCCCCGTCGATCAGGATCACCTTATGATGCATGTTGCGTGGATTGGCATCCAAATAAGCCGCTACGCCGCCCTTCAGAAGCGCGTTCCATTGCGCTCCGGAGTTGGATTTCGCTTGCGAAGTCTCCATCACTCCCGATACCTTCACACCGTCGGCGGCGCGCTCGATCAATGCATCCGCGATTTGGGAGGAAGTAAAGGAAAAGGCTAAAAAATGGATCGATTTTTTTGCCCCATGGATCAATTCGATCACGTGGCGGGCCACCTGGTCCTCCGGTGCGAAGAGCGCTTGCACCGGGCCCAAGCCGGTATCCACCGCCGCCGCCGATGGTTCGTTGCGGGGGGAATCAGCCCCGAAGAATTTTCCGATGAACATCTCCCCAAATTCGGCGGTGAAAATCTTCGCAAGGCCCGGTGAACGGAGGTGCAGAAAGTTGTTGTCGTTCCGGTAGGCGTCGTTGGCGGTCAGGTTCATCGACCCGGCCCACACGTCCTCGCGGTCGATGACCACGAATTTATCGTGCATCAGCCCGTCCCGGTTGTCGCCAACAATCGGGATTCCTTCCCCGCGCAGCAAACCGATCGCCTCGTTGTTCTCGTAATCGGTATCCGTAACGATCCGCACCGTCACCCCCCGCGATGATGCCCGCAGCAGCGCCCGCACCACGGGGAGCAGATCGAAATCATAAACGGCCGCATCCACACAGCATCGCGCCTGATCGATCGCGAGGTCGAGCGCCTCATCCGGGCCGCCGAGATACCGACCGTCGAATTCCTGCGGCCGGCTGAACCATACGCCGGTCTCTCCCAGCCCGTAAACCGCGGAAGGGGTGGGGAGCACCTTGACGGAGATATTCTCCCGGTGCAAAAAACCCCAGCCAAGCATAGCCAGGGCGGGGATGAATAGAACGAACCGAACGCTGAATTTACGGAATCGAAATTGGCGCAACATATATCCCCCTTGGTTGAAGAAACGCCGATATTATAAATCGGAATTCCGAAAGGATATCACTCCGCCAACGATGTGTCTATTTATCGGATTAACCTGATGGATAATCCGTTCTATCAGAAAAAATAACATCAGCCTTCGGTAAAAAATTCCAGGATCGCCCTTGCCACTTCTCTCGGTTTTTGCATCTCCAGATCGTGGATGCCGTCTGAAAACTCCATGACCTTCGCCTGCGGAAGAAATTCCCACAGGAAGCCGATGTTTTCCTCGGCCATGGCTCGGAAATCGCTTTGCTTTCCCGCAAGATAGAGTATCGGCGCCCGGATCCGCTTGGCCTCCTCCTCGAACGGAATCACAGTCTGGGGGGATTTGGCGATCCAATACCAGGCATCGCGCGAAGAGGACCGGGCGTTGTAGGAAATCTCTTCCCGCATTTTTTGTTTTTGATCCGCGGTCATTTTCGCGAACCAGGCGCCGGCGATCGATTCCAAAACGATTCCATTCAACAGGCCGGACCGGATGATCGCGATCATCAGATCCCCAAGGATGGGAAAGCGGAGCAGATTCTCCATCGGGTTGGCCGGCATTATTTTCGGTTTGAGGATTCCGCCCTCGATGCTGACAACCTTCCCGACCACGTCCGCATATCGGGCCGCCATATTCAGCACGATCGCCCCGCCGTAGGAGGCGCCAATCAGGTGCGTTTTTCCCAACCGTAACTTTAGAATCAACCGGGCGGCAATATCGGCCTGCTCGCCGATCGTGTAACCGAATCCGGACCGCGGCTTGTCGGAGTCTCCCGTGCCGAGATAATCCAGCGCCAGAAGGCGATATTCCTCGGAAAGCCGCGGAACGATGGCATTCCATACCCGGTATGTGCTGAAGGAACCCGGGATCAGGAGGACCGGTTTTCCTTTGCCGATATCCACATAATGGATTTGGTATCCGTCGATTTCGATGAATTCGTCTTCGCCGTATTCCGCTTTGGATAAAAGAGGCCGCGTTCGCATATTCCCGCCGATAAGGCTGCCCCTCCTTCATACCAAGCCGATAATTAAAAGGGAATGATCGGACATATACCCTTCCATTATGACACATCGTATAATCGAAAGCGATATGGCCACACTACAGGAAACGCTGGATACGCTATCGGCGGACGCCGAGTTGGTTCAGCCGCAGGAAGAGGGCGTGATTCGTTGCCTGGCCTGCGGCCACCGCTGTCTGGTGCGCCCAGGCCGGCGCGGCATTTGCCGCGTGCGCTTCAACCGCGACGGAAAGCTGCGGATGCCGTGGGGTTACGTGGCCGGGCTGCAAGCCGATCCGATCGAGAAAAAACCCTTCTACCATTTTCTGCCGGGCGGAACCGCGCTAACCTTCGGGATGCTCGGCTGCGACTTCCATTGCGGTTTCTGCCAAAACTGGGTCTCCTCCCAGGCACTGCGCGATCCGGCAACAGACCGCATGGGGCTAACAATCCACCGCGCCTCGCCGGAGGAGATTGCGGCCGCAGCGGAACGCTCCCGCGCGGACGTTGTGGTTTCCTCCTATAACGAGCCGCTGATCACAGCCGAATGGGCCGCGGCGATCTTCCGTCCGGCGCGGGAACGCGGATTCAAAACCGCGATAGTATCCAACGGCAACGCCACACCGGAAGTACTGGCTTACTTACGGCCGCACCTGGACGGGATGAAGATCGACCTCAAAGCTATGCGCAAGCGCACCTACTCGACGCTAGGAGGCGTGCTGCAACATACGCTCGATACTATCCAGGCCGCCCGCCAAGCCGGTTTGTGGGTGGAGGTTGTCACCTTGCTGATTCCCGGCCTCAACGACGATTCGGCTGAATTATGGGACGCGGCCCGGTTCCTGGCCGGTGTCTCGGTTGATATCCCCTGGCACGTCACCGCCTACCACCCGGATTACCAATACGACGCCGGGCGTCCGACCGATGCCGCTGACCTTACCAGGGCGGCGGAGATCGGCCAGGAGGCTGGATTGCGCTATGTATATGCCGGGAACCTGCCGGGAATGGTTAAGGAGCTGGAAGATACCCTATGCCCGAAATGCCGGCATCCGGTTGTCCGCCGGAGAGGTTACACGATTCTGGAATACCGGCTCGGGGAGGATGGAAAATGCCCTGATTGTGGCGAAATCCTTGCTGGAATTTGGCGTAAACCCGATGGAGTTGAGGAAAAAACGCGTTTTCCAAGACCGCTGGACCTATGAATCTTGGGTTTGAAAAAACATGACACTTGTCACTATGGCAGGGTTTTAGGGAAGCGTATTATCTTTTTTGGAGTGCGTTAAGCGCTCTGAATTTCTCTCCTCCCTCCCTCTCCCTCCAAGGTGGTTGTAGTTGGGCCCGCTTGCGCGGGCCCAACTACATTAACCGATCGATTTCGGTTATATCTTCGCCATCAACTTGGCTTTCTTCTCCTGGAATTCCGCGTCGTTGATGACCCCCTTCTGGCGCAGAGCGTCCAGTTGCGAAATCAGCGCCGGGACGTCACTTCCGACGGTGGGTGCATTCGTCACCCCCTCGAGTTGTGCTTTAGCATTCACCATGGCGATCTTGTACTGGATGGGATTGGCGATCCGGCGAATTTTATTCACCCCAATCTCGCTGGCGGTAAGGACTTCAATGTCGCCGTAGCCAAACACGCGTCCCAGGAACGATTGGTCCAGCATGACGTCGTTGACTTTTTCCAGCGACGAATCCATGACGTCCTTGTTGAACACGCCCGAAAGCTGGATCACCCGGCGGTTGGTGATGATGTATTTGCGGTTCGACCAGATCAATATATCGCGGGTCAGGCTGGCCGCCGGCGCGAGTAGAACGAACAACCCCAAGAACGCCAGCGGACCGATGAAGAGAAACAGAACAATCACAAATACGACGATCACGAGCGAAAGCAGCAATTCGCTGGCGATTTCACCCAGCAGCACAAGCCAATGCTGATGGGCTACCAGAATGATATTTTCCTTGTCTCCAAGCAGACTTTTTAGGTAAGAATCGGCCATGAGATCCTCCGGAATGAAAATCGCCTTGGATGGGGAATTTTGCAAGGCGAAGGGTGTCGTGCGGTGAGTATATCCGATTATCGAAAAATCGATATCGAAAACCGGGCGCCTGGCCGCGGAATTCAGCCCGGGCCGGCACGCGAAAACCGGGGATTCCGGTAAATCCCCACAGATGGTTTTCTCAATGGCGGCCAGTCCGAGTTTGATCATCGTCAGATAAAATGGATGTAGAATATATTTTATTGCGGATTGGATTCGTCCAGCATGATGAATGCACAATCGGAAGCAACGGTTTGGATCGGCGGCGAAGCGGGCGAAGGGATCGCCTCGGCGGGGGACGTCTGGATTAAAACCCTGGCCCGGATGGGACTGGGGGCGTTCGCCCATAATTCCTACCAATCCGTGATCCGCGGCGGGGAAGTTCTGCTGCAGCTTCGGTCCGGCCCGTATCCGGTTTTATCGCAGGGGGGAGGCTGGGATTTCCTCATCGCGCTCAACCAAAGCGTGCTGGATCAAAACCTCCCATCGGCACGTCCGAAGGGACGCACGCTCTTCAACGCCGATGCCGTCAAGCCACCGGCGGCTTCGGGCGACGTCATACTGTGCGGCGTCCCAATCGGGGAACTGACGACGGATTTGCCCAAGAACCCGGTGATGCAAAACACCGTCCTGCTCGGGGCCTTGGCCTTTCTCCTGAAGGTTCCGTGGGATGTATTCGAAGGGTCCATTCGCGCCCAATTCGGAAAGCGCAAGGCGGAGCTTTCCGACCAGAACGTCACCGTCGCCCGGCGGGGATGGGAGTACGCGCAGAAGAATTTTGCCCCTGCGGACCACATCGCCCTTTCCGGCGATGGAAAGCGTCGCATGGTGATCACCGGCAACCAGGCGGTCGCTCTGGGCGCGGTTGCCGGCGGATGCAAATTCTATTCGGCCTATCCGATGACGCCGGCCTCCTCGATCATGCACTGGCTCGCGCCGCGCGGTCACCGCTACGGGCTGCTCATGAAGCAGGCGGAGGACGAGCTGGCCGCGATCAACATGGCCATCGGCGCCGGATACGCGGGTGTGCGCGCAATGGTGGGCACATCCGGCGGCGGGTTCGCGCTGATGACCGAGGCGATCGGCATGGCCGGGATGGCCGAGGCACCGGTGGTGGCGGTGCTTTCCCAGCGCGGCGGGCCGTCCACCGGGCTGGCCACCAAAACCGAGCAGGGCGACCTCTTCCAGGCGCTGGGCGCATCCCAGGGCGAATATCCCAAAGCGATCCTCGCGCCCCTGGATCCCGTCGACGCGTACTATTCGACGATTGAAGCCCACAACCTGGCCGAGAAATACCAGCTGCCGGTAATCGTGATCCTGGATCTGTATCTCTCGGAACGCACCGTCGTCGTCGACCCGGAAAGTTTGAACCCGCATGTTCCCATTGAACGCGGCGAGGTGGCGCGGTCCATCGAAGGGGAATATTTCCGCTACCGCGACACTCCCTCCGGCGTCTCCCCGCGCGCGCTCCCCGGCACGCCGGGCGGGATGCATACCGCCGTGTCCGACGAGCATAACCAGCAGGGCGTGCTGGTGTCGGACTGGTACACCAATCCCACCATGCGGACGAAAATGGTGGAGAAGCGGATGCGCAAGCTGGAAGGCGTGTCGCGCGACACCGAAGAGCGGGCGATTCTTTGCGAGGGGCCGGACGGGGCGGAGATTACGTTGGTGGGCTGGGGATCGACCTATCAAATCCTCGAAGAGGCGCGCCAAACATTGGAAGCGGAAGGATATTCCGCCAATCTCGTTCAGTTCCGGACCCTCTGGCCATTTCCAGCCCAAAAAGCGCTTCCTATTCTGCAATCGGCGAAAAGGGTTGTGTGCGTGGAAAATAACTACGGCGGATTGCTGGTCCGTCTGATCCGCCAGGAGACCGGGTTCTCCATCCCCTACGCCGTGCACAAATTCGACGGCGAGCCGTTCTCGGCCGGGCCGTTGACACGGGCGCTCGAAAACTGCCTGCGGGAAGATGCTCCCGCTGTTCAGACGCTCATATCCTCCGAGTTGGATCTCCCGGTGATTTTAAAATGAGCACAGCCAGCGAATATAAATCCCACGTCCGGCAAACCTGGTGCCCCGGCTGCGGCGATTACGGGGTACTCAACGCATTGCAGACCGCTTGCGCCGCGCTGAACATCGAGCGTCAAAATCTCGTCGTCGTTTCCGGGATCGGGTGCTCCTCCGATTTGCCTCATTTCATGAACACTTACGGGATCCATACGCTTCACGGCCGGGCGGTGCCCGTCGCTCAGGGAATCAAGATGGCGAATATGGATCTGACCGTGGTCATCACCGGCGGAGACGGCGACGGCTACGGGATCGGGGTCGGCCATTTCATCCACGCCCTGCGACGCAACCTGGATCTGACCTACATCGTGATGGACAATCAAATCTACGGGCTCACCACCGGCCAGGCGTCCCCCACGTCGGCCAAATGCGTTAAAACCAAATCCACCCCGGAGGGAAATCCGGAGAACGCGCTCAACCCGCTCGCGCTGGCGCTGGTGGGCGGGGCAACCTTCGTCGGACGGGGTTTCTCCGGCGACCCCGTGCAGTTGGCTGAGGTAATGCGGAGGGGACTGGCCCATAAGGGTTTCTCTCTGGTGGACGTGTTCTCACCCTGCGTAACCTGGAACAAGCTCAACACGTATACGTGGTTCCGCGAAAGGGTTTTCAAACTCGAGAACGAGGGACACGATCCGTCGAATCTCGACGCTGCGATCAAGCAGGCGATGCGCGCCGACGACCGCCTTCCGCTGGGCGTATTCTACGAAACAGACCGCCCGACCTTCGACCAGGAGGAACTTTCGCTTCAGGGAGAGCCTCTGGTTAAAGGTCGGATGGGATTGACCGACGAAGAATGGAACGCATTGATCGAGGAATTTCTCTAGAAACCTCTTTTCTCCACCTACTCCCCCACGATTTTAATCAGCACCCGCTTCCGCCTCCGGCCGTCGAACTCACCGTAGAAAATCTGCTCCCAGGGGCCGAAGTCCAGCCGGCCCTCCGTCACCGCCACCACCACTTCGCGGCCCATCACCTGGCGCTTGAGATGCGCGTCGCCGTTGTCCTCGCCGGTGCGGTTGTGCCGGTATTGCGATACCGGCTCGTGCGGTGCGAGCCTTTCCAACCAGGCATCGTAATCCTCATGCAGACCGGATTCGTCGTCGTTGATGAAAACCGAGGCGGTGATATGCATCGCATTGACCAGCACGAGTCCCTCCCGGATTCCACTGTCCCCGAGCGCCTGCTCCACCTCCTGGGTGATGTTCACGAAACCCCGCCGCGCGGGAAGGTTGAACCACAGTTCCTTTCGATAGGATCGCATATTTTTTTCCTCCTCCATGCGAACTGTTTCCCGACCTAACCCCCTTCCCTTTTTCCCCTCCCCCCTTCCCTTAAGGGAAGGGGGGAGGGGAATCATAAATCAATCTCATTCCAGATAACTGTAGTATGGGGTGGGAGGTTAGGTTGATCTTCCCATTTTCATCGTGAAAACTGAAGGGGGTTAACGGGGTAATTCCTACCGCCCTTGTCTAAAATCCCTCTTCCCGGTATGCTTTTCCCCCGGAGTTATAAATGAAGCTCTCACGCAGGAAATTCCTTCAATTAACGACGCTTGGCGCCGGATACGGATTGCTCCCGAAGAAAGCGTTCGACTTCCGGATGCAAACGGGCGTCGATGGGCTGGATGAATGGAAGAAAACCTATTCGAACGGAAACCGGCTGGGACGCCTGCTGGCTACTCTCTCACTGCGCACGCGCCCGGATTCGGAAGCTCCTGCGGTCGGGAAAAAATATACAGATAATATCGTCACGATTCTGCGCGAGGTGGTCGGGAAGGGCCCGGCATCCGACCCGCACAATCACCGCTGGTTCGAAACACCCGACGGATACCTTTGGGCGCCGTACGTCTTTCCCCAGGAATTCCAAATCCAGACTCCGCTCGATTCCATTCCCGACGGGAAGGTCTGGGTGGAAGTGAGCGTACCGTGGCTTCAGGGTCATTCCGCGCCGGACGCAAACTCGTCGTCCTATTTGCTTGAGCCATACGACCGTCCCGCCACGTTATACAACGCCTCGATCTATCCGGCGACGAAAGTGGTCAAGGACAGCGGCGGCCGGGTTTGGTATTTTCTGGACGAGCTGGCGGCGCCGATGTACGCCCGCGCCGAAGGTCTGCGGGTGATCACCGCCGAAGAGATGGCTCCCATTTCGCCCGACGTGGAAGACAAACTGATCGTGGTCGATCTTACGGGAAATCTTCTCACCCTTTCGGCGCGCGAGAACGGTAAGGAGGTCTACTACGCGGTAATCTCCTCGGGCGGGCACGACCCCGACACGGGCCAGTGGACAACCCCGGTGGGCGAGCACCCGATATGGCGGAAAAGAATCGGGCTGCGCATGGGCGGTGGCGACCTCACAACCGGTTACGACCTGGTGGGTGTAGGCTGGACCTGCCTATTCACCGGGCACGGGGAGGCGATCCATTCCACCTACTGGCATAACGATTTTGGGATCCCCAAATCGCATGGTTGCGTAAACGCCCGCCCGGAAGACGCGAAGTGGATTTTCCGCTGGACCACCCCCGCCGCTCCGTATCCGGCGGGCGACGTGGAAAAGCCGATGCCCGGCGGCACGCGGGTCAAGGTCATCGGCTGAGCGGCGCGCCTCGATGGACGTTGCGCAGTTTCCCATCGGTTGGATCTGGCTGGCGGGCGTGGTGTCATTTCTCTCACCCTGTGTTTTGCCGGTCATGCCCGGATACCTGGCTTACCTGGCCGGTCTCGCTGCCGGATGCGATCCGGCAAAAGCGGGACGCTGGCAGGTGTTCCTTCACGGCTTGGCGTTCGCCCTCGGGTTCAGCCTGATGTTCATCGCTCTGGGCGCCACGGCCTCGGCTCTCGGGCGATGGATGCTCGAGTACCGGGAATGGCTGGCACGGATCGGCGGTGTGTTGATGGTGGTGTTCGGGTTGCAGCTGATGGGCTTAATCCACATCCCGTTTTTGGATTACACCTTGCGGCCGAAAGTGCAACCGAATCCGCGCCTGGGATATGCCTCCTCGGCGGTGATGGGCTTTGTGTTCGGCACCGGCTGGACTCCTTGCATCGGCTTGGTCCTCGGCTCGGTGCTGACCGTCGCCGCATATGAAGGCTCACTGGCGCGGGGAGTATTGCTCCTGGCGGTCTATGCAATCGGAATGAGCGTGCCGCTGCTGCTCCTGGCGCTATTCATGGATCGAATCGGAAAATGGATGTGCACCTTGAACAAAATCTCCCGGTATATCTCCATCGCCGCCGGTTTGATCCTGGCCGTTTTCGGCGTGCTGTTTGCGACGGGCCAGTTGGCGGTTCTGATCCGCTGGCTGCCCAGTTGGGAAATCGGTTTATAGGGCAGCCGACGGATGAGCGCGGGCAAGGTATTCGTGTTACTCCTGGCGGGAGCCGCTCTGGGGGTTGGGGCGGGAGCCGCGTTCTGGTTTGCACCGGGTTCCTCCCCCGAAACCTCCTCCCGTCCCAGCGACGCACTTCCCCGCGCCGCGATTACCGCGGCTCCCGCCCCGATCGTCGGCGCGTCGGCGCCGGATTTTATCCTAACGGATTTACAGGATCATTCGGTCAAGCTTTCCGGCTTGGGCCATAAAGCCGTGCTGATTAACTTCTGGGCCACGTGGTGCGATCCGTGCCGCGAAGAATTGCCGCTCCTGGACCGCATTGCGAAGGAGTATGAAAATTCTCTGCGTGTGATCGCCGTGGAAACGGGCGAACCGGAGGACGAGGTCCGCTCCTTCGCCGAAACGCTCTCCATCACCTCGCTCACCGTCCTGCTGGATCCATCGCTGGCGGTGCGCGATCTTTATCTGGTCCGCGGCCTGCCAACAAGCTTTTTTATCGATGCCAACGGCACCGTTCACCAGATTAAAATCGGCGCATTGGATTCCTCCGAGATCGATACCATCCTTTCCCGCATGGGAGTTACCCCTTGACACTTCAACTGATCCTCTATGTCCTAGCAGATGATCCTGCCAGCGCGCAGGCACGGCAGTGGTCCGACGCGCTCCAGGCGGAATATCCCCATGCGCTGGAACTTCGCGGCGTGGATTCGAACTCCGCCTGGAAGGAAGCGGCGGGCGCGAATATTCCCGCAGCGGAAGTGAACGGTCGGCGCATCGGCCTGCCGCTGTCGAAGTCGGAACTCGCCAGCGCATTCGCTCTGGCGCGCGCCATCGGCCAATACCAGCAGGAGACCAAGGTGCCCCGGCCGGTCCAGGCGGTATCCGGCGCCGCCGATCGCGCGGCCGGCTGGCTTTCCCGCCACTGGCTGGCGGCGTTCAACGGATTCGTTGGCGTGTTCCTCGGCTTGTCCTTTCTCGCCCCCGTGCTGATGAAGATCGGCGCCACCGCTCCCGCCCGTTGGATCTATACTGTCTACAGCGCCACCTGCCACCAGCTGGGATTTCGTTCGTTCTTTCTCTTCGGGGAGCAGCTGTTTTATCCGCGCGCCGAATTCCAGGCCGTCACCGGAATCGACCCCAACGACATCTGGGCGTCGCGGGCTTTCATTGGCACCGGACTGTTTGGATACAAGATTGCGCTCTGCGAGCGGTGTGTGGCCATTTATGGCGCCATTCTGATTGCGGGGCTGGCCTTTGCTTTCCTCCGCGGCAGGATCAAGCCGTTGCATTGGGCATTATGGATCGCCCTAGGCATCATCCCGATCGGGCTCGACGGCGGATCGCAATTGCTGAGCTACCTGCCCTTCTTTTCGTTCCCTGCCCGCGAGAGCACCCCGCTCCTGCGGGTGATCACCGGCGTATTGTTCGGCCTGACCAGCGTCTGGTTCGCCTACCCGTATATGCAGGAAAGCATGGACGAGGAGCTGGCCGGGAATACTCCGCGGCGGCCATGACTTATCATGAACAAGGGGAATTCCGGTATTACACTTTCCCCAGCCTGGAATCTGCGCGCCTGACGCATGCAATTCTGACCCGCCGGGGAGGCACGAGCCGCGATCCGTATCGCTCGCTGAATGTAGGCTCGTCGGTCGGGGACGATCCGGCTTGCGTGCTCGAAAACCGCCGCCGGGCGCTCTCCTTGTTCGATCGAAATCCGGAATCCGTACCCGAACTTTTCCAGGTGCACTCAAACCGAATCCTCTTGGGCCGCCCTCCCGGCGCCGGAGAGCCATTACCGCAAGCCGACGGGATCGTGACGGATTCCCCGTCGCTCACACTCATGATGCGGTTTGCCGATTGCGTGCCGATCTTGTTTTACGATCCGGTCCGGCATGCGGCCGGTATCGCCCACGCCGGGTGGAAGGGCACGCTGGCCGGGGTGGCCGCGCGGGCGGTGGAAGCCTTTCACGAGCATTTCGGCTCCTGCCCGGAGGATCTCCTGGCCGGCATTGGGCCCTCCATCGGGCCCGACCACTATCCGGTGGGCGAGGAACTGGCGGGAGCGTTCCGCTCCTCATTCGGGCCGGCGGCGGAAGCATGGCTTGTGCACCGCGACGACGGCATTCATTTGGACTTGTGGGTGGCCAACGAATTTATTCTGCGCCGGGCGGGTGTGGAAAAAATCGATAACCCCGGAATATGCACGGCCTGCCATACCGAAGATTGGTTCTCTCACCGCGCCGAGCACGGCCGCACCGGCCGGTTTGGCGCGGTGGTCTGGCTCGGAGATTAAGGGCTTGGACTTATCCATGAACAACCGTCAATCCAACCCGGAAACTTCGCTTGATCTGTCGGTTTTGCCGGAGAGGATTCATTCGGTCCGCGCGCGGATCCGGGCCGCCGCAGAACACGTTCATCGCAATCCTTCCGAAATTCGCCTGATCGCGGTGTCGAAGGGACAGCCGGTTACCGCGGTCCAAAAAGCATTTTTCGAAGGACTGTGCGAGTTCGGGGAGAATTATCTCGAGGAAGCTCTGCCGAAAATCCATCTCCTCTCTCCTGCCGTTACCTGGCATATGATCGGCCATGTGCAAGGCCGCAAGGCCAAAAGCGTGACGGAAAATTTTCCCTGCGTGCATTCCGTCGACAGCATGGCCCTCGCGCGAAGGCTTTCCCGCTTCGCCGAGGAAAATGGCAGAACCATCCGGATTCTTCTGGAGTGCAACCTTTCGGGGGAAGCGACTAAATACGGGTGGTCTGCTTCCGATCCATCCGCCTGGGAATCTCTTTGGCCGTTGTGGCGGGAGATTTTCCCGCTGCCCGGTCTCTCCCTCGCCGGATTGATGACGATGGCACCATATTCGGACGATCCGGAGACGTCGCGTCCCATCTTCCGAAGCTTAAAGCGACTGCAAGCCGCGGCCCGGGAGCATGTGCCGGGCTCGGATTGGACCGAGCTTTCGATGGGTATGTCGGACGATTTCGAGCAGGCGGTGGAGGAAGGCGCCACGATGGTGCGGATCGGGCGGGCGTTGTTCGGAACAAGGCCGTGAAATGCTGTGGAATGGGCGGCTCCACGCGGGAAATGCAAAGGGCCCGATGATATAATTCTCCCGGAGCGATCCATGGCAAATTTCATCAACCTGCTGGCTCTGTTGTTGACGCTTTTGATCATCGTTTACATTCTATCCACCTGGGTTTTTCCGCCGTATAACGATTTCCGGAGGGCGATTTCCTCCATTGTCGAACCGATGCTGACTCCCATCCGTCGATTGATCCCCCCCGTCGGTATGTTCGATTTCAGCGCCCTTATTTTTCTTATTCTGGTCCAGGTTCTCGCAAATATCCTGACGGGAGTGCTGCGGTAGAGGAGGATAGCATGCGTCGGTTCCGTTTTCACGACGGCCGGATCGGCGCCGCCATGGCGGTGCACGTGACGCCCCGTTCGCGCAAGGACGAACTCACCGGGATTGCCCCGGACGGCACATTGCGGGTCCGTCTGGCCGCTCCGCCGGTGGAAGGGGCTGCCAACAAAGCCCTCTTGGAACTGCTGGCGCGCGTCCTTGGCGTCCGGGCCAGCACGTTGGAGATCATCGGGGGCGAAAAGGGCAAGGATAAAATCATATCGGTGATGGATCTTGACGCCATTATCGTCGAGGAAAAGGTCAGAAAGTATATAAAGGAAAACGAACCGAAGGAGTGAAAAAAAACGGCTCCTCCGGCGACGGCAAATCCCGCGCCCCGCTTCCTCCGGGCGCGTTCCCGGTTTATAAAATTGACAAGCCTGCGGTTGGGCTTTATAATGCGGCCGGTTTTCGGGTTGAACCACCGAATGGGATGAATCCATCCCGTTCAAGCCCGAAGCCCAAAAGCAGGGCATTGGCTGGACGGGCTGCAGGATAGGGCATCTTCCGGAGGAGAAATCTCAACGCCGAACCTCTCCATCCCCCGGTTTTCTCTCCCCCTCCCTGACTCGGCGACGGCGTAAGACGCGTCGAGCATTTTTTTCTCTACCGGCCGCACACCCCCTGTCGCGGGAAGGAGGTGAATCAACATGGCTACTGTAATACTCCGTCCGAACGAGAGTCAGGACAGTCTGCTCAAACGATTCCGGAAGAAAGTCACCCGTTCGGGCATTCTCAGCACGGTCCGAAGAAAACGCTGGTTCGTCTCCAAGAGCGAATTGCGCCGCATTCAGAAAAAGAAATCCATTCGCAGGCTTAAACGCCGGGAACGCAAGGATGATGGTAGCGACTGATTTTCTTTTGCCCGCGATCGGTTCGCAATCATAGAACGGGGTCGGGAGATGGCATGGCCAAGGAAGAAAAGATAGAAATGGAAGGCCTGATTGTGGAAGCGCTACCCGGGACGATGTTCCGGGTGTCGCTTAGCAGCAGCCATACGGTGCTTGCCTACCTCTCCGGAAAAATGCGAAAGAATTACATCCGGATTCTCCTGGGGGACCGGATGAAGGTGGAACTTTCCCCGTATGATCTTACCCGCGGCCGAATTACATACCGGTTTAAGAAATCCAGCGGGGAGGGCGAACCCCTCGAAGAGAATCCGCAACCGAAATAAAAAAAACCGGAGCGTTGGCTCCGGTTTTTTATTTTTCTGCCTGTTTCTCCGCCACGAGCGCAACCCAATCCTGGCGGATCCGTTTTTCCTTCAGGCGCATATCCTGTTCGCGGATAGCTTCCTCCACCGCTCCCGATTGATCCTCCAGAATTCCGGATAACACCAGGCACCCGCCCGGCGCGACGGTCCGGGCCAACCCGGCCGCGAGCATCTCCCGTAAAACCGCCGCCAAGATGTTCGCCACGACCAACGGGGCGGATCGCCCTTCCAGTAAAAGCTCCTGCAGCGAACCGGACCGGATTTCGATGGACGATTCCACACCGTTGAGCAGGACATTCTCACGCGCCACGCGGACCGCTTGCGGGTCGACGTCCAACCCAAGCGCCTTTCCGGCGCCCAGTTTGACTGCGGTGATCGCCAGAATTCCGGATCCACAACCCAGATCGATGACATCCATTCCGGGATAGATCCGGTCTTCGAACGTCTCCAGGCATAGCTGGGTGGTCGGGTGCAGGCCGGTGCCGAACGCCATGCCGGGATCGAGGCGCAGGACCAAATCGCGCGCATACGGCGCGGGGTCCATCCATGACGGGACGATTTGCAGGCGGCGGCCGATGCGGATCGGCCGGTAGTGTTTCTTCCACTCCAACGACCAATCTTTTTCAGCCACCGCGCGCCACACGGGCTCGGGCAGGGGTGAAATCCGCCCCAGATGCCAGAGCGCTTCTTCCAGCCGGGAGCGGTTGGATTCCAACTCCGCGTCGGAGGGGAGATATGCGCGTACCGTCAGCGGTCCCGCGGGCTTGCCTTCGCCGTCCGGATCGGGCTCGATCGAGTCGTATCCGAGCGCGACGCCGCCGGAGGCGAATCGAGCCATCACGTCCGCGACCGATTCTGCCAATTCCTCTTTCACCTTCAGCGAGACTTCCCACCAAGCCGGAGGAGTGTGCTCCTCACTCACGAAGAATATCCTTCAGGGAATCCAATAGGGTGTGCTTTTGGGGTTTGGGAGGGGAATCGTGCGCAATCCCGAGCTGCATGAGCTGTTTCTTTTGCTCCGCGGTCAAGGTTGTGGGGACAAGTATATTAACGACGACGAACAGATCGCCGCGCCCGCCCTGTTGTAGGTGCGGGACCCCCTTGCCGCGAAGGCGAAAGACCTGTCCTGGCTGGGTGCCGGCGGGAATATGGAGCGTCGTTTCGCCGCTCGCGGTTTCTACGCTCATGTCTGCGCCCATCGCGGCCTGCGTAAAATTAATCCCGAGCTGCAACCACAGGTCGCTGTTCCGACGCAGGAAGAATTCGTGGGGTTTCACCTGCACGAGGATGAACAAATTCCCCGCCGGACCGCCGAAGGTTCCCGGTTCGCCTTCTCCGGAAAGACGAATTTGCGTCCCGTCGTCCACGCCCGGGGGAATGGGCACTTTAAGTTTGCGCGTTTTTCGTTCCACGCCCTTGCCGCGGCAGTTTTTGCACGGAGAGGATACGATCTCCCCCAGCCCGCCGCATTTCGAACAGACGGCCACATTGACCATCGATCCGAGGAACGTCTGGCGCATCCGGCGCTCCTCGCCCGTTCCTTGGCAGACCGGACAGCGCGTCGGGGTCGTCCCCGGCTCCGCCCGCGACCCGCGGCACACGGAACAGACTTCCATGCGGGTGACCTCCACCTCTTTTTCCACGCCGCTTATGGATTCTTCGAAGGTCAGGGGAACGACGGTTTGCAGATCGGCCCCCTTTCGCGGCGAACGGTGGGAGCGGCCGGTGCTCATCCCGAACCCGCGGAAGAACTCGTCGAACAGGTCGCCCAAATCCTCAAATCCGGCGCCCGCCCCAAAGGGCATGCCGCTGAGCCCGGCGTGG
>Ga0187886_1001554_pt1 | contig 20559 bp, 20 predicted proteins | sample June2016WEW_20_1_FD_133001 | JGI IMG/M metagenome (GOLD analysis project Ga0187886, IMG submission 133001) | Peatland microbial communities from SPRUCE experiment site at the Marcell Experimental Forest, Minnesota, USA - June2016WEW_20_150 | ecosystem: Environmental > Terrestrial > Soil >... | reverse complement strand
GGTTATGTTTTTAGTGGCACTTATTTATTTTATTATCACGCAATTCATAAGCTTTATATATTTGACTAAAACTTTCTGTGTTTCGCTTCCCAGGCTGATAGATACCATCGGCGGAGCAATTTTGGCCTTCGCCGGCGGATTACTAATCACTAATTTTATACTTTTTACTATTGCGATATCGCCTCTTAGAGATATTTCCTATATTTCAAAGTATCTGCCGGCCGGTATGGAAAACTCGTCTCGCGACCACATTATCAATGCCTGCCAGGTTGTCTCTGCCTGTTCGCTGCAATATGGCGATAAGAATATCTGCAAGGCCATTGAGATTGTCAGCCGCACATGCCAGAAGCATTCAATTCCTGTTGCAATCAAGCCTAATCCGGTTAAATCGGGCCAAACAACGACAACAGCACCAAAGCAGTCCCGAAGAACAATTCCTGAGTCAAACGAATAGACTTTCTACAGGGCCTTAAACAATCGCCTCAAGGCCGTTTTAGCTGATGAATTCATTAAAAGCTATTCTTAATGGCGTTTTGTTGCATTATATATAACGTCCTATAATATATGTTATGTTTCATTCGTCTTTTTTAGAAAATGGCCGCACATAACGTAATAAGGTTTATTTGCTTATTCAGTCCGTTGTGAAGCCGCATTGACCATATCGCCCAGCAAATTCCAGCAGGCATAAGCTCGGTCAATCAGCCCCATATTCTGAAGTGTTTCGTTTAATGTCGTAAATGTCCAGGCTGCATCGAAGTCTTTGAGATCTTCTTTTCTGCTTGTCTTAAGGGCGTTCATGAATGCTGCCCTGTTGCAGTATAAAAGTGCTGTTTTGTAATGCAGTTCTATTAGCTGGCTGCCTGGTTTGTTTTGTGCTTCCAGATATCGCATTGCCGCTGTTTTATCATTCAGTTCGGCAAAGCAAAGTATCAGTCTTGTCAATGCCCTGTAATTTGTCTCGTTTCTTTGGAAAACATCTGCGAATTTTTCGCCTGCTTGTTTGAATTGCCTGCGTTTCATTAGAATTGTGCCCAGGGCGTATCCGACAGAGAAATTTTCAGGATTTTCCATATATCCTCTTTCGAACGTCTCAAGAACGATTTTGTCGGCCGTTTGCTTGTCGATTTCAACCCCGTTTGCCGCGCTAAGTCTTAATCTTGCCGCCTCGGCAAATAATATGCAGCTGTTTTGCACAATAGCCCCGGCCAGGCTTAAAGTCGCCATCGCTGAAGTTTCGTCGGCCAGTTTCCTCTGTGCCGCCGCCAGCCCGACATACGCATCAACAATCTCGTCATTTATCGCACCTGCCTTATTAAATAATTCAGCCGCCAGCGACAAATTTGAATGAATTACATATAAGGACCCAAGCTTTACATAAGCCGCCAGGCAATTTGGCTCGAATCTTATTGCTTTTTCAAGATGAACTACAGCTTGCGCAAAGTCTGCGTTCTGCGCGAAAATTTCCGCAAGCTGAATATGTATATCCGCCGCTTCAGGCTGTTTTTCCAGAAGCTCATTCAAATAATCTATAGCTTCATAAGGGCTTTGCTGGTCCATCAATTCCTGGATTTTTTCTTCTTCGCCCGCCGTGCTGTTAAAATTGTCAGGATGTATCAGAATAGCATTATTAAACGCCTCAACCGCCGATTCGTTATCGCCTATTTCCATATACAAATGTCCCAGCAAAACCAGAGTTTCTATATCGTCTGGATATTCGCTGATTTGTTTGCGGTATTCCTGTATTGCCTTTTCGATTTGCCCGTTTTTGAAATATATAGCAGCAAGTCTCAATCGCGGCAGTTCCAGGTAATTCTTGAACTTCAGGCAGTCCTGATAAAATTCTATCGCTTCCGCTTCCTTATATAGTCTTTCATAACAATGCCCCATCGCATACAGCGCGATTGTATTATTAGGCTGCTTGCAATAAATCGTCTGGAGATTTTCTATCGCCCCTTTAAGGTCTGATTTCTCAAGGCAAAGTGCGGTCGCCGCCATTCTGCCGACGGCGCAACTGGGCCTTTCGAGCAGGTATTTTGCGGTTCTTTCCTCTGCGATATCAAAACTGGCCAGGGAAACCAAATTCAATATTTCATTAATAGCCTCATACCCGCCTTGAGGGTTAGAAGTTATAGTCATATCAATCCATTGCCATAGCAGGCCGGCAGTATTTACCGCGACCGCCCTGCCGAGGATTTCAAGTATTTTTGACATACAATTAGCTTGTTTAATTCCAAAGTTTAGAGTTTTTAACTTTAACTTTTAAGCTATTGCTGTATCGACCCCCCTATGGCCTGTCTTAATCGATTTACCCCCAAAATTCCGCTTTTTGGCTCAAAATCGCCGTTTTTTAGGCAGTCCTATGACGTGTTTAGCGACTTTTATGCCGCAAATATTATCGGCCCCCTGTTATGTCATTGTGAGGATACGTAGGGGCAAACCTATGTCCTATGTGTTTGCCGGGATATGTAGGGGCAGACCTGTGTGTCTGCCCTTCGAATTTAGTTTATTTCGCTTGTTTTTCTATTTCGCTCAGATATGCAAGGGTTCTTTCGAGTCGGTCGGAAAGATGCTTGAGTTTGAGCATTGTTTTTACGCGGGTAATAAGCTCCAATTTATTTACGGGCTTGCTTAAAAAATCGTCTGTTCCCGACTCAATCGCCCTTTCGATATCGCCAAGCTCATTAAGGGCTGTAACCATAATCACCGGCAAATCCGTCGTCTGCGGATTGTTTTTAATTCTCCTGCAAACCTCGAACCCGCTCATCTTCGGCATCATAACATCCAGCAGCACCAAATCAGGTTTTGATTTCTTGATTATCTCAAGCGCCTCTACGCCGTCCTTTGCGGGAATTGTTCGGCACTGAAGGTCTTCGAGATATGCCTGCAGCAGTTCAAGATTCTGCTCATTGTCGTCAACGACGAGTATTATTGCAGTCTTGACGTTTTCTTCTTCGCTATTCGTTTTTTTTGCCGTATTCTTCGCCATCGTTTGTTCACTCCGTTAATCTTCAATTTCAAACCTGATTTTCTGATAACCGATAACTGATAACTGAGTTACTTATTTCCCTCAAGGAACTCCCTTACTTCCGGCTTTAAATAAATCGTTTCAATATCTATAATTTCATTCACAGCTTTTGCGCAGCTTATCGCAACTTCATAAGAGCTCGAATCCATATCCAGAAAGAACAGGTATTCGCCTTTTATTTTGCACAATCCCGACCCTCCCCCGCCCAGCGAATCTTTACGTATTTTAACATTATTTTTCTCAAGTAACTCAAGCAACTCGTCTAAAACGGCTTTATTATCCATATCTTTAAGGAAAAACGCCCTAAATGTCGATAAATATAATATTGTAATTTTATCCTAATATTGTTTTTTTCATAGCAAAAAATGCCGGCAGTAATGAATTGTGAATGTAGGGAATATACTCATTTGAAGCCTTTGCCAAAGGCAAATTCCTCATTCAAACAAAGTTGGATGTTCGATGTTCAATGTTGGACGTTCAATTTTAATCATTAATTCCTTACTTCCCTTATTTCTTTGCTGCTTCGGAGCATGTAAATGACTCAATTGATTGAAAAGCGCCGTTCTCTCAACAAAGAGATTAACCTGCAACTACAGCAGAACAAAGAGCTTGAAGCACGCCTGGCAAAGCTCCAGGCCCTGGCAAATCTGGGCACTATCAGTGCGATTGTAGCTCACGAAATTAATAATATTCTTATGCCGCTGGGCAATTACGCTCAGGTTGCGTTAAATAATCCAACCGACCTCCCGCTAACTCAAAAAGCCCTGCAAAAGACCGTGCACAACAGCGCAAGGGCATCTGAAATTCTCGAAAGTATGCTTGCCGTCGTCAACGGCGAAGCCCTCGAAAAACGCCAATGCAGATTGAAACAGCTCATCGAAGAGGTCTTTTCCTGTATCGGCAGGGAATTCGAAAAAGACAGTCTTAAAGTCAAAATGGAAATACCGGAAGAGCTTGATATTCTTGCTGTGCCGGTTCAGATGCAGCAGGTCTTAATGAACCTGATTTTAAACGCTCGTGAAGCGATGATGCCATTAGGCGGAACGCTCCAGATAACCGCTCGCAGGCAGCAGGATACAGTTATCATAGAGGTCGGCGATACAGGCTGCGGAATTGAGCAGGAGAATATGGACAAGTTATTTGAGCCGTTCTTTACAACAAAAACCCCTGAGGGGCCCGCTGCAAGAGTTGGTTCTGGATTGGGCCTTGTTTTCTGCAAGGAAATAATTAATTCCCACAACGGCACTATCGAAGTAGATTCAAAGATTAATCAAGGGACAAAGTTTATAATTACACTTCCGATATAAATCGGTTAGCCCTGCCAACATTTATCCGCCTCAGGCGGACCTTGGCAGGGTTTGCCTGTCCCGCACCTATTTATTTACTCCTATTTTACTACGGTAAAATAAATTGAATTAGTGCTGTTCTTTTTTATTGCCTGTCTGTCATTATTCTGATAAGATTAGTTTGCTATTTTTGGCGGTTTTAAATTTCAATTTATCTTAAAGTAGGCCTGTGGCACGGATGAAGGCAAAACTAAAATTAAGCGAGGCTAAACTCTGTGAAGAAGCTCATTATTTTGCTGTTCGCGAATCAAAACACGATGAACCCGCTATTTTCGGAGTAACCGATGGGAAGGCCATAGGTACTTATTTTGAACAGAAATTCCGAATGTATTTGTCTGGAAAGTATGATTTTTCAGAAGGTAATTCCGCTTCAGGAATAGATTTTCCGCAGTTAAATGTGGATATAAAAGTTACAAGTATCAAGCAGCCTCAGTCTTCCTGTCCTTACAGGTCAGCGCGGCAAAAAATTTATGGATTAGGTTATTCTCTTCTCGTTTTTGTCTATGACAAAACTGACGATGGAAAGTTTAAAACAGGTAGACTGAAGATTTTACATACTATATTTGTCGAAAAAGACAACACAGGTGATTTCCAGACGACTACAGGACTTCGTAAGATAATTGAAAATAAAGGAAATGTCGACGATATCGTTGCCTTTTTACATGAAAGAATGTTGCCGGTGGATGACATTGAAGCTGAGAAAATAGCACAAGAACTCCTCAAGAATCCACCTCAAATGGGTTATCTCACTATTTCAAATGCACTTCAATGGCGGCTTCAGTACCAACGTATAATTAATGAGGCGGGAAAAGTTAAAGGTATTCAAAAGATTTGTTAATAATGAATATTTCAAAAAACAAAAAGAAAATAGAATTAGGCGATTGGCAGACTCCACGAGATTTGGCTAAAGAAGCTTGTTTGCTACTGAAAGCTGAACTTTCTCCTGCTTCGATAATCGAACCTACGTGTGGTAGAGGTAATTTTTTATTTGCCGCATTGGAAGTATTCACCTCGGCAAAACAATGTTTCGGTCTTGATATATCAGAAGAATATTTGAGCGAAGCTCGCGAGAAAATCACGCCGTTTATAAATAATGTCACACCCGCGATAAAACAAGGTGATTTCTTTTCTTTCGACTGGCAAAAACAGATAGAATCAATGCCGGATCCGATTCTTGTCATCGGCAATCCTCCTTGGGTTACTAATTCAGGGATGGGGAGTTTTGGCGGTAAAAACCTGCCAGGAAAATCGAACTTCCAGAATATGAAAGGTCTGGATGCCGTCACAGGAAAGAGCAATTTTGATATTTCTGAATGGATGATAATCAGTATGTTAGACCGGCTCAAAGGTCGAGATGCCTGCTTGGCAATGCTCTGTAAAACTGCCGTTGCTCGAAAAGTATTGCTTTATCAGTGGAAAAATCAGTTGCCTCTCGAATGGAGCAATATATACAAAATCAACTCACAGCAGCATTTTGAAGTTGCAGTGGATGCTTGCTTCTTCGTGATCAAAATTGGACAGAGAAATCCTACTCTTCAGTGCAAAATTTATAAAAATTTTGATCGCAACTCACTTGAACATACCGCTGCTTTTAAAGTAAATCGTCTTATTCCTGATATTGTGTTATTTGAAAAGTGGAAACATCTATCGGCAGATAAAAGTGAACCTTTTAAATGGCGTTCCGGCATAAAACATGACTGTGTTAAAGTTATGGAGCTTAAAAAAGAAAGTAACCATTATATAAATGGTTTTGGAGAAATGGTTGAGTTGGAAGATGATTGTCTTTTCCCAATGCTTAAAAGTTCCGATTTGGCTAATGGTGAAATCAAAATTATAAATCGTTATATGCTTGTGCCGCAGCATTTTGTTGGCGAGCAAACAAGTGTTATTAAACAGCATTCGCCTAAAACTTGGAATTATTTGAAGAAATATGCGGACCTATTTGAACAAAGAACAAGTGTTATATATAAAAACAATCCGCAGTTTTCAATTTTCGGTATTGGAGATTATACCTTTACTGATTGGAAAATTGCCATCTCAGGTTTCTATAAAAATATACGATTTCGTCTTATAGGTCCTTATAATGACAAGCCTGTTGTTTTTGATGATACCTGTTATTTTCTGAGTTGCAGGTCGAAAGAACAGGCTGAAATTTTTTATGAATTGTTATCTTCGCAGGCGGCAAAAGAATTTTTATCTGCCTATGTCTGGTGGGATTCCAAAAGACCAATCACTCTGGAAATATTGAATCTACTTAGCCTTGTAAAGCTTGCTGGTTTTTGCGGGAAAAACGATATGATTGAAAATAATGAGACGCATCAATTGGTAATGTTTTGATATTTTTGGGGAAAGTCATCCAGCATCTTTGTTTTAAAATCTCAAGAAAAAATAGGAATAAATAGGGGACGAATAAATAGTGGCCGTTTATTTATTTTGTATGTTTTTTGACTTGACTACTATATGACAGTTACCTATAATTTACACCAGAATAAACAGATTTTTATTCGAAAAGAGGTGTAATTATGTCAAGGTTTCGTTTAAATATTGCCGGTCAAACCCGTCGCGCAGATGACATTCGCGTTGACAAAAACGGGAACTATGAGATCATCGAGCCATACTCTCACGAGGTTAAGAAAATTCCGAGAGATGCTATCAAACCAGGATCCATCCAAAGAGAGGATAAAACTATCCTCCCAGGAGGGAACGTACTTGCACCAAAGTTCAAAGACGGATTGGCTTAATTGGAAAAATAGGAAAAACTAGGGACAGTCACCTATTTTAAATTTCCTTTTTGCCGCATAAAAAATTCCCCCGCTTTCGGTGGCTCCGCAATTCAACATTAAAAATTTAGAATTTAAAATTATCTTCGTGTCTTGGTGACTTAGTGGCTACGTAAAACACTTTTATAAAAAGAATTTTTCGTCGGAGCCACAGCGTTGGAGCGCAGCGGAAACCCCCGCAAGGGGGCCCCCTACAACACCAAAAACCACCACCACCGACTTTTATCCGCCTCGGAGCGAAGCGAAGATCTCGTCATCCTGTCCGTTCGTAGCCTTTTGGCGAAGACGGAAGCCCTTAGGGACGACGGCGGACGCCTGCACTAATTCCCCTTTCTTCAAAAAATCTTTAGTATCAAAAACTCCCAGTATCAAAAATCTTAAATCTCTATACTCGTATGCAGTATACTGTATTACAGTATACTGCAATACAGCATAGTGAAAATGTTCTATTGCTTTAAGACAAAAGCCCCTTAGGGGCAATAATTACAAAATATAAACCCGGACGAAGCCCTACCCTGAGCGTAGTCGAATGGGTCGGCTTCAGGGAGGGTTTGATTTTAGAATTATTAAATCCCGTAGGGATGTCTTAAAGCAATATCGCCTCTGTGCGTTCTGCCTGTCCGCCATAGCTCGTAGCGACGGCAGATGAGCTCTGTGGCTCGGTGGTGAAATTAATATTGTCTTCGTGTTTCTTCCGCCCTTCGTGGTGAACGTAATCTGCGAAACTTGTCCACCATAGTCCTTGACGGAGGCGGATCAGCGTCTAAAAATCTCTGTGGCCTCGGTGCTCTCTGTGGTGAAAACATATCTTTTATATCTGCGTAATCAGTGATTAAAAAAAGTGAAAAATCGTATAAAAACATGGCAAAAAAATCAAAATTCGTTCAAAATAATCCAAAATTTTCAAAATTTTTCAAAATCTTTACTAAAACTTGTCCCGCTAAAAACTTACAAACCATTTTTCAAAAAAACAGTACGCAAATAAAGGACTTATGAAATGCACCTTTTTACGTTTTTTCAACGTAAACAAACGACTTATGACTATCAACTACCAACTATCAACTCCAGTCAATTATTGAGAATCCATAATTGACTGAACGATATCGAATATTGCTTTTTTGGTGGGGTAATTTGCGTTGTTTGTAACGATTGAAAAGATATATTCCTTGTTGGTGCCTAAGGTTACGCACACGCCGGAAAGGGCTCGAACGCCGTTGATATATCCGGTTTTTGCGAAGACCCTGTTTTTATATTTTGCTTTATAGAATTGTTTTTTTATTGTGCCATCTACTCCGCCGACGGCAAGTGTCTGCTTGAACGCCAGCCAAAGCGGGCTTTTATAAGCGTCGAGAAGCACTTTAGTTAGCACATTTGCTGAAAGTTTATTTACGCTGCTAAGTCCGCTTCCGTCGTCGATATAATATTCGCCTTTGGTAGCTCCCAGGCTCGCAAGATAACTATCTATTGCGTTCCTGCCGCCCTGCCAGCTTCCTGCCTTGCCGCCGGAACTACTTGCAGCCAAAGTCTTTAAAAGGCTCTCCGCGGCTATATGCAGACTGTCTTTATTGCAGTTATGAATTACTTCCATTATGGGTGTATTGAATTCAGCGACGATTTGCATATTTTGCGGATTGACGCCTGCTTCGGTTGCTACAGGATTTGCAATCGCAACCCCTGCCCTGCCAAGGCTTTCGCAAAGAAGATAACCGAAAAACTGCGGCGACTTTTCGATTGCGACATCGAATGAAGCGGTATTTTTGCATTTACCGTAAACCATAATCATATTTTCCTGCTCGGTCCGGTTTGAGCCTACTTCGCTTTCGCCCTTTGATGTCGGTGCGACATTAACATTATTTAGTAATCGCAAAAACATCGTATTTGGCTCTTTAGTCAGTTTAATTTTGCCTGCGACGTTTGTTGCGGTAATTTTTATGCAGTTGCCGTTATAATTCAGCCCGCTTATTTCGCAGGCATAAGGCCTGTTAAGCTGTGCTTTTGGCCAATTCTGATGAAAGTATTCGCCGTCGAAAATAGAACTATCGATTATTACGCCGTCTAATTTATTAATTCCCTTAGCTTTAAGAGAATCGACAATTTTCGTAATGAAATCTTTGCCGGGCAGACCTAAAAGCGGGTCGCCGCTTCCAATTACGACAAGTTTTTGGTCAATCAGGCCGGCCTTTGTTACAAAATTATAATTGGCTCCGAGCCGTTTCAGCGTAGTGAAACTTGTTACAAGTTTCATATTCGAAGCCGGCGTCAGCGACCTTGCTGGATTATTACTGTAAACGCAGTTGCCGGTTTGAGGATCGAGAACCGCAATGCTGTATTGAACGTTCTTCTGGTCTTTCCTCGAAATTATTTCATTTATCTTTTCCTGCAGAGTCGCGCCGCAAGCCAACTGCTGCAAAAAAACCAGCGCCAGTACCGCAAAACATCCTGTTTTTATTTTAGACATAGGCAGAGATTCTACAAGAAACTGCACGCAAATCAACAAATAATCTAAGTCATTACTGCACAATAACTTATTGCGCATATTTGCGATTTATTCTAAATTTTTCCAATTTTTCGTATTTTTTTACCATAACTTATTCATTCATAAATAGTTATGCAATTTTTTGTAATTTTTCTAAGTAGATTGACAATCATATCTGTGATGGATATACTTACGCCCGATGAAAACGAGATTTTTGCGGCTTTTAAGCCGTGGCGAACTTCCGGAATGCCAGTGGATGACTATTCCGGGAGTTTTTTTATGGATTCGACTCCTTCGATGCTGCTCCCTTCGACAAGCTCAGGGTAAACAGGACAAGCTGGCTCACCATAAATGTATTGACATTTCATTGCGTAATTGATTTAAATATAGCTACTTATGACAGACTCACCGTCAAAAAAAGGAATCTTCAACGCGACAGTCTTAATGAATCGCAGCCTGGGCGATAAATTTTGCCGTTTAACTCTCGAACTTGAAAAAAAGGCTAACATCCTATTTTCACACGCATCTGCCGGCCAATTTATTGAAATTGATGTTTCAAAACTTGCCCTGCCGTCTGAGAAGTTAATTCCTGGCCAGCTTTGGGACTCGGCTCAAAGAGATATTATTCTGCGAAGACCTTTCAGCTTTGCCGACATCGATTGCAATAATGATACTACTGTCGTGGAAATTCTTTATTGCGTTCTGGGCCCTGCGACATTGAGAATGAAAACTCTCAAAATCGGAGACTCTGTTAATTTCATTGGTCCGCTTGGCAGCGGCTTTAAATTGCCGGAAAATAAAAAACTTGCGTTACTTGTCGCCGGCGGAATGGGCGCTCCCCCACTTATACATCTTGCCAAGGTCTTGAAAAAACAATGTCCTATCGAGTTAATTGCTTTTGTCGGCGCAAAGACATTGGCGGGTCTGGCATTTTTCGATATTGAAACGAGCAAGCTAAAGAAAGAAACAGATATCACCCTCGGCGAATTTAGCCGGCTTAATATCAAAACATTTATAAGCACAGACGATGGTACTGCCGGCACTAAGGGATTTATTTCGCAATCTTTAGAAAACTGGCTTACTAAAAATAAACCTGACGGCAAAGACACGATAGTTTACGCCTGCGGCCCTGAAGCGATGCTTTCCGCGACCACTGCGATTAGTTCGCAGTTCAAACTCCCCTGCCAGGTCAGCCTTGAACGCAGGATGGCCTGCGGAACAGGCTTATGCCAAAGCTGCGCGGTTAAATGCCGCGATAAAGCGAGCGGAAACACTATATACAAGCTCTGCTGTAAGGACGGCCCTGTTTTCTGGTCTGATGAGGTCGTATGGGAATAAAGAAAAACAACGATATTAATCTTTCAGTAAATGTCGGCAAAGTCAGCCTGATTAACCCGCTGATTACCGCATCCGGAACGTGCGGCTACGTCGATGAGCTCGATGATTTTCTTGATATAAATCAGCTCGGCGCTTTTATAACAAAAAGCATCACCATCAAACCTCGGCTTGGCAATGATGTCCCGCGGATTGTCGAAACCGATTCGGGAATGCTAAACGCTATCGGCCTTGCGAACATCGGCGTCGAAAAATTCATTCAGGAAAAAGTCCCGATGATGGAACGATATAAAACTCCGTTTTTTGTAAATATCGCCGGCCAGACCATCGATGAATACGTCGCCGTTGCCGACAAACTTTCGCAATGCCGCCGAATAGCAGGTCTGGAATTAAATATAAGTTGTCCCAACGTCAAACAAGGCGGCATAACCTTCGGCACAGACCCTGCTCTTGTCCGCCAGATTACAACCGAGGTAAAAAAAGTCGTCCGCGACAAAATCCTCATTGTCAAACTTACGCCGTCCGTTACTGACATCAGCGCAATTGCCCGCGCAGCGGTTGAATGCGGCGCAGATGCCCTGAGTCTTGTTAATACTTTTACCGCGATGGTTATCGATATTGAGACCAAACGGCCTGTTCTGGCCAATCGCACCGGCGGCCTTTCCGGCCCTGCCATAAAGCCGATTGCGGTTTATCTTGTGAATAAAGTTTACAATGAAGTAGCCAAACCGGCAGGCGTTCCTATAATCGGCGGCGGAGGAATTAGAACCGCATCCGACGCTGTTGAGTTTATCATCGCCGGCGCGACAGCCGTTACGATAGGCACAGGCGGGTTTATCTATCCTGATTGTGCGGTTAAAATTATCCAGGGGATTAAGGACTACCTGCGGCGGCAAAATATTACCGCTGTTGCCGAACTTATCGGCAGCTTGAAATAATTTATTAAAAAGCTATAATATACCCTTAAGGGTAAGAAACTTCCGCGATGAAAATCGCAACATCTTATTTAAAAGGTGTTACCCGCGGATTATCGGAAATATTAAACTGAGCATGATATAATACTATTGATTTTTACAGGCATTGAAAATGGATATACTTAAATCGCTTTATGAATTTTTTCCAACCTCTGTTTTTACAGGCAAAGCGCTGGTATTCATCAGCGAAGACTGGCGAATTGAGCTTACCGAGCACCAGAACTCCGATTTCAGCAAAAAAGACCACGCCTGCCCGATTATAAGGGTCAAGGTCTTCAAAAAAGCGCTGAACGGTGAATTTGTGCCCGGCCATTATGAGGATTTTCAAATTGAAGCCGTCGGCGAGCTTGCCTCGCAGATAGAGCGTTATATCCAGGCTGCCGTCGGCAAAAATATCAGGGAATACGGCTTAGATGTCTGACGACGCGTTGAAAATTGTCAAAAAAGACGGCCTGCTGCTTTTTAATGTCAAGGTTGTGCCTCGCAGCAGCAAAACGCAGGTCGCGGGGATATACAATGGAATGTTAAAAATCAGGCTTTCCGCCGTGCCCGAAAAAGGCAAAGCGAACCAGGCACTTGTTAATTTTCTGTCGGAGATACTTAACGTTCCGAAAGCGTATATAGCTATTACAGCGGGTCTGACCGCCAAAGTTAAACAGGTATCTGTAAAAAATGTTACCGAGCAAGCTATTGATGACATTGTGAGCCAAAGCAAATGAAAACGATATTTTATTCTTTCATACTGATTACAACTTGCCTGGCATTTGCCCCTGCTGTAAAAGCCGTTCCGTCGGGAAATTATCCCAATTCGATTGAACAGGTTCTAAAGCTTGACGAAGACGACATCGACGTTGCCGCCAGTATTCTGCTGGTAAGCAAAAGGTGGAACACTCAGCTCAACATTAATCATTATCTTGATATCATCGATGATATGGCCGACCAGGTCCGCAAAAATGTCGGTAATTCTACTAACAGCCACAAGATAGCTGAGGCTATCAATAATCTTTTATTCAAGGAAATGGGTTTTAAGCCCGTAAGCAACGCCGACAATCCCGACGACCTTTTTCTAAACACCGTCATCGATAACAAAAGAGGTTATTGTCTGAGCCTGTCGATTCTGTATCTTTCCATCGGCGAAAGGCTCAATCTGCCGCTCAATGGCGTGGTCGTGCCGGGCCATTTCTTTGTTCGCTGCACAGATAAAGGCGTATCGTTCAATATTGAAACCACTCTGAGCGGCGTAAGCCCGCCCGACAAGCACTATATAAAAGAATTCAAAATTCCTGACAGCTCGAACGGCATTTACCTTCGAAACCTCACCAGGAAGGAAACCATAGGATGCTTTTTTAACAACCTGGCCAATATTTATTACACCAGCAATCAGATAGATTACGCTTTTTATTATCAGCAACTGGCTGTTGCGCTAAATCCTTCTCTGCCGGAATCCAGGACCAATCTCGGCAATATTTACGTGAAGAAAAATATGCCCGATTTGGCGATTGAGCAGTACCAGGAGGCTCTGAGAATTAATTATGCCGACGCCAAAACTCATCACAATCTTGCCAATGCGTACAGGAAAAAAGGCCAGACGGATATTGCAATCAAGCAATACTCCATTGCGCTCGAGCTTGACCCCAATTATATGGAAATTTACAAAGGGCTAGCCCAGGCGTATCATTCGAAAGGTCAAAGCGACAAAGCGATATCAGTGCTCAAGCAGGCCATCGACATCAATTCGCACGACCCGGATATATATATGATTCTTGCCGGTATTTATCACGACCGCGCTCAGTATGATAAGGCCATTTCGAATTACCGTCTTGTTCTTGCCTTAAAACCCAACTCCGTCGAGGCCGCCTGCGGTCTTGGCTACGCCTATTTCCAGAAGGAAATGTATTACGATGCTATCGAACAGTTCCGCTCCGCTGTTTATTTCGACCCGCACAACGCCAGAGCGCATCTGGGCATCGGTCTTGTTTGCGACAAGCTCGGCTGGCCGGATGATGAAATCCAGGCCTATGAAGACGCGATAAAATGCGACCCGAATATGCTCGCAGCCTACCAGAATCTTGCAGGCGTTTATATGGGCAAAAAGCGTTACGACCTCGCTGAAGACAAATATAAAACCGCGATAAAACTAAGTCCGAAAGACCCGAACCTTTATTTTAATCTGGCCGTCGCGTATTCGGAACAAAAACAATATCAGGAGGCCAAAGATTCTTATTTAAAAGCCGTTGAGTTTCGCTGGAACTATCCTGCCGCTCACAACAACCTCGCTATCACTTTTTATATGCTCAACAAATACAGCCAGGCTCTCAACCACGCCAAAATCGCCCAGCAGCAGGGATTTAAGGTCTCGCAGGATTTGCTGGACCAGTTAAATAAAATCGTCAAGAACAATAGCCAGTAAAATTTGTGTGAAGGAGTACTAAAATGGCCGAAAAAACTAAAAAAAGTCATGGCTCCAATGTTCTCATCGCTGCAATTGTAATAATTTTTCTTGTGGTGATTATCGGATTTGTTTCCATCGACGGCATACTTAAGTATGCTATTAAAACCGCTGTTAAGCAGCAGCTCAACGTCGACGCCTCCGCGGCAATGGTGAGCTTGAGCATTTTTTCTGGCAACGTTACAATTTCCAATCTCAAAATCGGAAACCCGCCCGGCTACCAGTATAAAAATGTTCTCGAAGCAAACTCAATTTCGGTAACAACCAGTATCAGTTCGCTTTTAAGCAACCCTGTCGAAATCAACGATATTACGATTGACGGCGTCACTATGGTAATCGAGCAGAAAGGCATGACGAACAATCTTAGCGACATACTCAAATCAATGCCAAAGCCGCAGCAAACCGAGACTAAGACTGCCGAGCCGGCAAAAAAAGGCAAAAGCGTTCACATTTCAACTGTCGATATGAAAAACATTGGTGTAACCGCAAAACTTCTCCCTATACCCGGCAAATCCGATGCCTTAACTTTAAGAATCGCATCAATACATCTGTCTAACTTAGGCGGCGAAAAATCATCCCTCGGCGATGTTGTCGGCAAAATATTCGCAGCGATTTCAGCCGAAATAGCGGCTAAAGGCGCCGGCATTCTCCCGTCCGATTTAACTGGTTCCATTCAGAATGCAGGAAAATCGTTTGAATCGGCCACCGAAAGCATAAAAGGGCTTTTTAAACCCACAGACAAACCCGCAGGCAGCTCTACAGACCAGGGAACACAGGATGCGGCAAGTAAGCTCAAGGGACTGTTCGAAAAGAAGAAATAATAAAATTCGTTGTGCACCGGATTGGATAATACAAAGTCAATAAAAGGTAAAAAAGTTTTTGTCGCGGCCAGCGGCGGAGTTGACAGCTCTACCGCTGCCGCGCTGCTCCTCGAGGCAGGATGCGACTGCACCGCAGTCTTTATGATTGTTCACGACCACGCCCAGCAGCACTGCGACGACGCCCGGGCTATTGCAAAACAGCTCGGCATTAAATTCCAGGCCCTGGATTTAAGAGAAGATTTTAAAACCATTCTCGATTATTTTTGCGGCCAGTACAAGCACGCCAGAACTCCAAATCCCTGCGTCCTGTGCAATCGCCTCATCAAGTTTGGAAAATTGTTCGATTACGCAAGAGCAAACGGTGCCGATTTTTTCGCTACCGGCCATTATGTTGCCATTCATCACGACCCCGCCGGGGCCGCTCTTTACACCGCCGCCAACACTGCAAAAGACCAGTCTTACGCCCTTGCGATGATTGACCGTGCCGTTTTGCCGTATCTGATTTTTCCGCTCGGCAGTTTCGATAACAAAGAGCAAACCCGTCAAATGGCAACAAAACTTGGTCTTTCAGTAAGCGACAAACCCGATTCGCAGGAAATCTGCTTCATTCCGGATAACGATTACGCCGCCAAACTCTGTCAGCTTTGCCCCGACGTCGCGAAAGAGGGAAGCATTATCGACACCGCCGGCAAAATCCTCGGCACACATACCGGCATTCATAATTTCACTATCGGCCAGCGCAGAGGCGTAAAAGTCGCTATGGGCATTCCCTGGTATGTTACAAAACTCGACAGTATCACAAACACAGTAACGCTTGGCCCCGCCGAAGACCTGATTTGCAAATCGCTTCTGGCCTCCGGTCCCAATTGGCTCATTGATATTCCGACCCAGCCATTTGCGGCGAAAATAAAAATACGTTATAATCATAAGCCGGTTGATGGTACCGTTTACCCGCAGCAAAATTGCGTAAAAGTGGAATTCGACCAGCCTCTGCGAGCGGTAACGCCCGGCCAGGCTGTTGTTTATTATCTCCAAACGCCTCTTGGTCTTAAAATGGCCGGCGGCGCATGGATTGACAAGGCTCTGGACCAATGAACGAAGAACGCGACATTTTGAATATTTTATCTTCTGCCGAAAAAGAATCGCATAAGACCGCCAACCGTGCCCTGATTATTCAACCCGGCGCTATAGGCGATTGCGTCCTGACGCTGCCGATTGCGCAATTCCTGAAAAAAACTCTCGATATCGGCACTATCACCATTCTCGGCAGAAGTAATTATATGGAATATTTCCCGACCCGAAGCGGCATCGACAGTATAAGAGACCTCGACTCCGTCGATTTGCACAGGCTTTTCGTCGCCAAAAAAGATTTTGAAGTCCCGGACGGCGACCCGCTGGTAACCGCCTTCGCGGGTTTCCAGTATATCTTTACTTTTCTCGGCTCACCCGGCGACGACTTCGAGCACAACCTGATTTATACCGCAAACTGCAGCAACGCCGTCGAGGTCGTTACTCTCTTGCCAAAGCCTCCTGCAGGTTACAAGTATCACATCACAAAATTTTATATCGATTCGATTCTCTCCTCCTGCCCCGATTACAACCATCGCAAATCGCAGCCCCGTTTCACCGTTGATAAGAAAAAATTTCTAAAGCCCCTCAAATCCGACCTTGCCGCGGGCCGCAGGATTCTCGATTCGCTCGGCTTAAAGAAAAAATACAAACCCGCCATAATTCATCCCGGCAGCGGAGGCGAAAAAAAATGCTGGCACATAGATAACTTTTATTTATTGGCCGAAGAGCTGCTCGAAGCCGGCGAAACAGTAATTTTCCTTCTCGGCCCTGCGGAACTGGAACGTTTCAACAAAAAAACCATCGACAGAATATCCGCCCTTGCCCCGATGCTGACTGAATTTTCGCTTACCCAGACATTTCAGCTCCTCTGCTGTGCCGGCTGCTTTGTCGGCAACGACACCGGCGTCGCGCATATCGCCTCGACTTGCGGCATTCCAGCGATTACCTGTTTCGGGCCGTCCAATCCCGATATTTATTCCCCCATTGGCCCAAAGACAAAAACCTTCAAATTCGACTCCTCTGATTTTCAAAAGCCATCTCCCGATGCGGTCGGCCTCGTCAGCCGCGCCGCTCTTAAATTCTTAAGTGCTTGACCCTGTGTAATTAAGCGTTATAATACTTTGTTTGAATTAAGGACAAAAAAGGCACTAATGCAGACTAAAACTTTAGGACAACTGGCCCAGCATGTAGGCGGTAAGGTCAAGGGCGACGCGAAAATGGTAATTTCTGCAGTCGCGACACTCGACAGCGCAACCACTTCGGACATAAGTTTCCTATCCAATCCCAAATATGAAAAGGCCGTTGCGACCACAAAAGCCGGCGCCATAATTGTCGGCAAAGACATTCCCTGCTCCGCCTCGCTGCTCATCGCCGAAGACCCATATTACGCCTATGCTCAAATCACTATCCTTCTTTACGGCCACAGGCAGCACAAACAAACCGGCATCTCGAAAAAAGCATCGATTGCTGAAACAGCCCGCATCGGTAAAGGCTGCAACATTTACGATTTCGCAACCGTATGCGACAACGCCGTTATCGGCGAAAATACCATAATCTATCCCGGCGCATTCGTCGGCCCTGATGCAAAAATCGGCAGCAACTGCATTTTATATCCGAATGCTGTGATTTACGATGGCAGCATACTCGGCAACAATGTTATCATTAATTCAAACGCCTCAATTGGCAAAGACGGCTACGGCTACTCGACGCATAAAGGCATACACCACAAAATTCCGCAAATAGGAAGAGCTGTAATCGAAGACGACGTTGAAATCGGCGCAAATTGCTGTATCCAGCGAGGCGCTATTGACGATACGATTATCGGCAAAGGCTGCAAATTCGGCGACCTTATCGATATCGGCCACGGCGCAAAAGTCGGCCCCCATTGTCTGTTCGTCGGCCAGATTGGCATCGCGGGCTCTACGACAATCGGCCATCACTGCGTCATTGCCGCTCAGGTCGGTATTGTCGGACACATTAAAATCGGAAATTGCGTTATGATTGCTGCCCAGGCCGGCGTAATAAACGATATTCCAGATGGCCAGTCTGTCGTCGGCGCTCCGGCAATCGATGCCGCAAAGGCAAGACGCGCTTACAGCTTAATCCAGGACCTGCCGGAAATGAAAAAGGCAATTAGCCGCCTTAAAAAATCCTCTAATAATGAGTGATAAAAAAATTATAGGTCTGATAGCGGGCGCAGGAAGGCTGCCCTTTCTCGTTGCTCAGGGCGCAAAGCAGGCAGGCTGCCGCGTCGTTTGCACCGGCCTTGGCGATAATCCCGACCCGGCACTTGCTGATGGAGTTGATTATTATTCGCAGGTTCCGCTTGCCCGTCCGGGCGCCTGGATTAGAAAATTAAAAAACCAGGGTGTTACCGACGCCATTTTGGTAGGCAAAGTTCACAAAGATAAACTTTTTACGCCCTGGCGGATTTTGAAATATCTGCCCGACTGGCGGGCGCTTAGAATTTTTTACTGGCGTCTGAGGGGAAAAAATAAAACTGACCAGGTGATGTTGCAGGCCTTGGCCGATGAGCTTGCCTGCGGAGGTATTATTTTGCAGGACTCGACAAAATATTGTAAAGAGCATTTAGCCGACAAAGGCGTTATGACAAAAATTAAGCCCCCAGCCGACATTCAGCAGGATATCGACTTTGGCTGGCCGCTTCTCAAATCAATTGCGCAAATGGGCATTGGACAAGTCATTGCCGTTAAGGAAAAAGTCGTAATTGCCGTCGAGGCGATTGAAGGCACCGAAAAAATGATTGTCCGCGCAGGCCAATCCTGCAAAAAAGGCGCCTGGACTCTTTTAAAAGCCTCAAAGCCCGACCAGGATTTACGTTTCGATGTCCCCTGCGTCGGCCCTGATACAATCACAGCCCTGTCTCAAAACGGCGCTTCCTGTCTGGTTGTCGAAGCAGGAAAAACAATTATTATCGATAAGCCCGAAACGATAGAACTCGCGAACAAACTCGGCATCGCCGTCCTCGGCTATTAAAAGATTCTGTTATGACTTACAGCACAATCAAACTGGCCGGCTGGAAAATTAAACTCGCCGATGATTTCCCGTCTGGTTTTGAATCTGTAATTTTATCTGAGGTTCAGTTTCCCAACGGCCATAGAAGCTCTTTTGAAAAACTAACATCCTCAAAATTCGCCTCCGTTTTAAAATTCTCTGTTTTATTCAGGTCGAAAGTATATAATCTCATCCTCAAGCGTTATCTCAATCGCAATTTTTCTGATATTCTAAAAAACCTTATTTCTACAAGAGCCGACAGGGCCTTCAAGGCCGGCCGAATGCTGAGAGAAAAAGGTTTTTCAACTCCCCCCGCCGTCGCCCTCTGCCAAAAATCCTTTGCCGGCTTTATAACCGCCGATTTTCTAATCACGACCGAAATTCAGGATTGTCTGCCCATTTACCAATTGTTTATTAAACTGGCGGATTCTGAAAAAAGAGAATTGATGGAGCAATTCGGCCAAACCGTCGGCAGGATGCACAATCAGGGCTTTTCCCACGGCGATTTACGCCTCGGCAACGTTTTGGTAAAACCTGTGGTGAGCTTGTCGAATCCAAAACAGGACGGTAAATACGATTTTATTTTTCTCGACAACGAGAGGACGAAAAAATTTAATAAGCTGCCTATGCGGTTAAGGATAAAAAACCTTGTGCAGATAAATATGCTTCGTGAAAGTTTAACCGATGCCGACAAAACGCATTTTTTAACCTCTTATCTCGCGCAGCAGCAACCCCCGCTTGACAAAGAATTACTTACAAAGGAAGTTGAATCAAAAACCGCAGAACGCCTCGCCGCAAAAGGTATTAGAACTGTTTAAGGAAGCGGATATCGTTTTCGATAAATAGTCTTATATCTGTAATGCCGTATTTTCGCATTGCAAGCCGTTCGATTCCGAACCCGAACGCCCAGCCGGTATATTTTTCGCTGTCGATATTGACCGCGTTAAGAACATTCGGGTCAACCATTCCGCATCCGCCAACTTCGATCCATTTTTCTGTGCCGTCATTTGCGACGAACAGTAAATCCACTTCTGCGCTTGGCTCAGTGAACGGGAAAAAGCTCGGACGAAGTCTCCACTTGACGTCTTTTCCGAAAAATACTGCGATAAATTGCGCGATGGTGCTTTTCATATCGACCATTGAAATGCCTTCATCGACCACCAGTGCCTCGAGCTGATGGAACATAAACATATGCGTCGCGTCAACCGTATCAGGCCGGTAAACTCTGCCCGGCGCGACAACTCTTATCGGCGGCTTTTGTTTTTCC
>Ga0187886_1001553_pt1 | contig 20564 bp, 38 predicted proteins | sample June2016WEW_20_1_FD_133001 | JGI IMG/M metagenome (GOLD analysis project Ga0187886, IMG submission 133001) | Peatland microbial communities from SPRUCE experiment site at the Marcell Experimental Forest, Minnesota, USA - June2016WEW_20_150 | ecosystem: Environmental > Terrestrial > Soil >... | reverse complement strand
GTAACTCAAGTGTCTCCCTATTCCTCATCATCTTTACTATACCATTACAATATCGACAATCAGCAGAGTGTGCCACCATCTCAATTTTTTCTGGAGGTTCTTCAACTCTTAAATCAAAATCTGTCCCTGGAACTTTCATAACAACTTCTCCTGTATCACATCACAACTAGTTCAACAATGTATGAATAATCATATATAATCCGATGGCACTTACCAAAATCAATGATGGATCTCTTTTAAAATAATTTATAAACTCCGTCAACCAATTAACCTTATGGAACATGTTATCGTTAGTATATCCAATATACCTATTTCTTATATCATAATTAGGAAATGATATACCAGGTATAATTGGCATAACGCCATGTGTTGAAAACATCAGCATTCCAAACATAGGTACTGTAAACGTATCTCCACCATGTACACGAAACATTGTTACTTCTAACATAAGGAGCTTTCCAGTCTCTTCACTACCAACATCAAACCTTCTTCTCAAAACGTCTGCAATTTTTTCACCGTCAAAGTCAGTAGAATCGAAAAGATCGTCTTTAATCACATACGCTATTTCTTTTGCAACCTCTTGATATCTATCTGTCTTGTCTGATTTAACACTTTCAGACTCATCTTTACATACGTCTTTAATATCTTTCTCCGTTTTTTCCATTTCTTCTACCTCCATTGCATGTTCAGCCATACAACATTTATTCAGGTCCCAAATATCTTCCCAAATATCTTCTCTTTATATTCCTTATCTTGTCCACAATATATCTCTCTATTAGTTTTGGAATCTATGACTCCGTAATGTTCCCCACAAGCCTTATTCCCCTTGGCCAATCCGTCATTGAGTTTATCACACAATTTTATTGCAATATCCAGGTCATCAAACAGTCTTTCATTAGAAAATCCAAACGTTCCCCATCCGTCAAACATGTCATAGAAGTCGACATAATATCTTTTCATCTGACCTTTTTCATCTATTTTTACCAAGTTTTCTTTGTTATCATTTTCTTTATTAGCGTTTTTCATTTTTTTATCTCCTATTTCTATATCTTCACACAATCACACGTCTCCCACACTATACAATCTCCTTTATAACGAATTTTCTAATTCCGGCATTCTTAATCATTCTCAAGCACATTAAACACGGACCTCCATGTTTAATCTTTTGTCCATCTAAGCGCTCGAAATAAATGTATATATCTCCACCAATTACCGATGCCCCACTTCTAGCAGCATTAATTATCGCATTGGCCTCAGAATGAACACTTCTACAAATCTCGTAACGTTCTCCTGGTCTTATTCCCAACCTGTCCCTCTCGCACACCCCTACATCACAACAATTAGGTTCTTCTCTCGGAGAACCTGAATATCCAGTAGAAACTATTACATCATCTCTAACTATTATCGATCCAGCATGCGCCCGGATGCAAGTACTTCTCATTGAGATTACCTTAGCAATCTCCATATACCAACCCTCTTTGCTAATTCTCTCACTTTTACGCAACCAGTATGTCACCCCTACCAGTAGATTTTTTCTTAAATTCTTCTGCAATCGGTTCTCCAATTTTGGCAAGATTCCCAATCATATTGTCACGATCTGCATATGCATAGAATACGTGCCAAATCTCCTTACCATCAAACAGCTTCACAGTACCAAGAAGTGTATATAGACCTATGCCATTTTCAACAATGTCCCCAGTTCCCTTTATTGAAATATCTACAGGAATCTTAGGAACATCTTCACTGTCGTCAACTACAGCATATAATATAATATCATTATTCTGTTCTATAACAGATAGTATTCTTGCAGGCAAAGGTACTTCTATTGTCTGCTGGTCAATATTTTCTAGCGTATATTTATGTATCGTATTCATGTCGCAACTCTCATTGTTTACGCAGTCAACCTAGTCTATTTTGCCACCAAATACATCCAACAATGTATCATCTCTTAGGAATGTCCATCCTTTCCATTATAGCAGTGGATACTTTTTCAACAATATCCTGTGTCAGATGGTGCGCATTTCCCTTATATTTTCCTTTAAACTCAAGGGGTTCTAATATTTGTACAACCTCTTTATAAATCAGATTTTTCAGATTTGTCTTATCGAAACTTATTTTTCCTACCGTTCCTAACAGATTTTCATGTGTCTGCACATATACATTATCTTCGCCTTTTAGCATACATGTCACCTTTTTTTAATAAATTAACAAATGTCAAATTCCAAATTATATATAATCACACATTTCTCCAAGACCCTCTTTTTCTCCAGACTCTCACCTATTTATACATACGACAACTCCAGGCATGTCTTGATCTACAAAATCTGTCAGTACATATGATCAGACAGATCAGATTTTACTCTAATTATTATTTCTCCTGTTGACACTTTTCGCCTCCTCAAAATGGTCAATCTACCCTAATTCTCTTTACCTTAACACCAGTTTCGATCTCTTTCTTAATTTCATTTTTATCTTTGTCTTTATCGGGCATATGACCAACCTTTCCATCATTAACATTATCATCTCCACCGCTTACATCATCATTTCTACTTTGAGCGCCATGAAAATCTTTCATCATTTTACTCATGTCACCCATCATTTTTTCGATGATATCTCTCTTTCCCCAATCTCCATTTTTACTCCCGTCGTCCTCTCCAGAATCTTCAAGCCTTTCAAGTTCTATATCTATAAATCTTCTAGCATCACCGAATATCTTTCTTGCCATATTTGGGTTTCTGTCTATAATATCTCTTACCGTATCCATATATATGTTGAAACAAACTTGTACAACTACTACATCGTCCAGTTTCATCAAACTCGCACTTGAAGAAACAAAATCTGTAAAGTTGCTAACATCGTTAGAAAACTCTTCTAGAGCACTGTCTATATCAATACTGTTGATATCAATACCGCCTTTAATAGTGTCTGCCAAATCAGACATACACTTGATACAGATAGGTACTCTACTTCTTTTCTCGTCTGGACTTAATTCCACATGACAAATTATGCATGTTCCATCTTTTTCACCGATGTCTATGATTTTCATTTTGTATCTCCTTTTTCTTTATTAATTTACTAATGTCAGTGTATAGTATCACAACTACTTACCGTAATTACGGTCACAATGACGTAATAAGTCATGCTATTATTTCCATCAACATTGTTAACTTTTTTCTTGGCTATATATAAAAATGTAATTTACTCAGGATGTAGATATTTGATTTCCCCTTTCATCCAGGCATCAACATCTATCTCATATTTGTCATACCATGAACTTCTACCAGAAGTCTTATCATAAATATGTATATTATCTCTGATATCAATCTCTTTCTTAGGGAAGATATACATTTTCTTAATGTTGCCATATCCGTCTGCGCAATAGCAAATTATATTGTCATATTTCTTCCCATATAATCTATTCAAACGAGTAAAACTCCAACGGTGCAAATAAGGGTCGTATGTTCTTCCCTGGGAATCTATTATTCCTAATATTGGATCTCTAGTATGATCTATTGGAGAATTATAATTGTCGTTTATTTTGTTCAGATTTCCCAATTTTCTTACTTTACAAGTAATAGATTCGTAAAACCCTCCTTTTGCTCTTGGAGAATCTGGATTTTCTGTTCCTAATCTCACATGAGCATACGCCTTTATTGCATTATTAAAATGATCAGGTCTCTTACGACGATCTGCGCTTCTACATTTTTCGCAAAGCCACTTTCCAGAAGGCTTTCCGTTAATATATTCTCTACCTGGGTGCCCAGGTCCTAACTCTAAGTTATATCCGCATCTATCGCATGTATTTGTCTCGTTATAATATGACATATTTCATAAATCTCTTACTCTCACCAGTCTCATATCTCACGATACTCAGCCAATTTTTTAAAAATAGAACTCTATGTCAAAATTGGAGACAACAAAAAGGTTATCTCCAATGCGACTCTTCACATTTATACAGATTATTTACTCTGTTGCTTCCTCTGGTGCAGGTTCGTCGTCATTTTCGAGATACTTGCTCAGTGAAGGTGGCAGTCTGTCATCTTCTTTGCCAAGTCTCATGATGAGCAACTTGTCGCCGGTTTTATGAGTGCCAGTATCCACAACTATACCTTCTTGAAATAATACATATTTCAATCCCCAATAGATACTCGTGGCGTTTTTCTTGATAAATTCTCCACCCATTTCCTTGCCCATGTCTGTTGCCTTTACACGGATGGTTCCTTCCGGTGCGCCTGCAATCTGCTCTTTGATCCAGGGAATGTGCTTCTGGATTGCTATTGCATATTTTCCATATTTTTCGCCTTTAGTCTTTCCGCCTCTGCCAGTTCTTACTTCCGTTGCCTCTACTAATTCTATAGCCATATCCTTTTACCTTTTATTTCGTTTGTTATTTGATTTTATTCGTCTGTACACGTTTTTGTTTCACCTCGTTTTGATATCTCCACAAGGAAATACATTTTCTTTCGAAAATTGTGTTGGATAAGGTAATCTTTTGTAGACGAAGAGTATTGCATAATAGCTTCGGTGATCTGACCGCTAAACGTTCTCATATCTACTTTTAAATTGCCCTATCTTTCAACCAAATGAAAGATTTAACATATACTCTATATGTACTCAACATCTTTTGGCGGAACCTTTTTGGTGTATGTATTACTTTACGTATATCTGATTTCGGGATCTTCTGAAGCACACCTCCTCAAGATAGCCTCGATTTAGCGGAGAGACGTCATTTGTCTGATCAGACACATCACCACATCTCTACTGCCGTCCCAAAATATATCTACCTGCCAAGGTTCAGGACAGGACATTACACCTGCACCAAAGAGCGTCCCCTTACCAGAATATTGAGATCATACCGTTCTACGTCTTTATATAATAATCTACATGTTTACTCTACATCTCCTTTCTACATCTCCTTTCTACAACATTCAATGGAAGCATTTCTACAGATAAATCTGTGAGAAAGCTTTATATTGCTTTTATTACAGCTTATTAACATCGTATATATGGCTCTTAAGTATATAAGCTTTTCTTAATAGAAACGTTCCGATATATGCAGATGTAAACGTATATACTATGATTTTTGCGCTTTGGGAATTCTATATTTCATAGCACGCCTCACACTGTGTCCAATACAGTCATAATTAATATCAACTATATTAGTCTTTTTTATTGTAGCGATACAACAGGATTTACAATATCACTTTGTTCCACAGCACCAAAAACGAATGTGCTCAGACTATGAAATATACCATGAAACAGAATCCTAAATTTACTCTGAAATCTGTATCAATAGATACAGTTTTCGTTATCTTACATCTGAACGTTGTAACACATATCGTACTCTATATATGGGTTTCATTTGATTGAAAACTCGTATGGATTTAACGGATTTCACAGTCATACAAACTGACATTGGAGCATCGGCAGTGCAAAGGTTCACAAATCAAGTTTGGGTTTCATAGCAATAGTGGTCCGCATCATTATTCTGGTCTTTATAAGGAATGTGGCTCACAATATTATTCTGGTCTTCATAAGGAGTGTGGTTCACAATAATATTCTGGTTTTCATGTATAGTATGGTTCACATCATTATTCTGGTTTTCATGTGCAATATGGTTCACATCATTATTCTGGTTTTCAAAAGAAAAGTGATTCGTAGAGCTTTATTGGTTTTCACAGGCATGGTAACTCATACTTTTTTATTGGTGTTCACAGGCATGGTAACTCGCATTTCTCTATTGGGTTTCAACTGATAAAAGGTTTTTAACTATTTAATGGGTTTCAAATACAGTCAAAATCACAATGGTTTCGTGGGATTCATCTGTTGTCAGATTCATAATTCTCTACCGGATTCCATGAAAGAAAAGAGTCACATCTATTCTCTGGGCTCCAAACAGTTGTCGGTTCAAACATTCCACTGAAGGATATCATTATTTGTTTGGTTCGAATTACATTACTGGTCTTCAAAATTATTGAACAGTCTCGCATTTAATCTCTGGATTCAAACCAATAAATGACTCACATTTTTCTATTGGATTATATTGAATATTTGGTTTGTATATGTCATTTGTATTTAAAGTTTCTTTTAACTCACATTTTTTTATTGGGTTACAATTGAAGATTTGGTTTGTATATGTCTTCTGGATTTAAAGTTTCTTTTAACTCACATTTTTCTATTGGATTACAAAATTACAACGGTTCGTATAGGTACTTTGTGTTCAAAAGTGCTGATAACTCACAGTCGCTTTTTCTGTTGTGCATTTGTCGGCTCGAATTATATTACTGGTCTTCAAATTATTGTACAGTCTCACATACATTCCCTGGGTTTCAATTAGTTGCTAGTTCGCATACTCTGTTTGGGTTTCAATGTATCATTAACTCACACAAGTATGTTGTATTTCAACAACAAACTACTTCTCACATACATTCCACGGTTTTCATAGCCTAATTGGATATCATTTTTACTCTGGACTTCAATATGAACTTGGATCGCAATAAATCGATGGATTTCATTATAGTGTTGGCTAGAGGAAATCAAAAGATTTCCTCAGCTCATTAAATATTTTCCAAGTCTATATACATTTTGAACGCTCTTCACATATAACCGGCTACACTTCTTCGTCATCGCCGAAGTAAATGTCGTCAGATTCTGTTCCCTCTGGCGGCTCGATATAGTCGCTATGTCCCAACACTGAAAACGCGTAAGGCTTCGTCACAGGTAGCCCTTCCATCTTTCTCCATGTTACCCACAAATGCGAAAGGAATATCTTCACCATCTTTCTCCTGGCCATCTTTGTCGCTTTACCGGTCCTTATTTTTTCCAATATAGCTTCTTTATATTTGGCAGTATTTATATTGTCAAGAAGGTTATTTCTTGCCATATATTCTGCGAGGTACTGATTGTACAGGTTTCCGTAGAACTCATTGTACTGTATCAAAGAAAGGGCCATATTTCTACACAATTTCTTCATCTTTGGGTTGTAGTCAATTATTGAACCTTTGATCCTTCTCTGTGCAACAGTTTTTGTTTTTGGATTATCACAAGGACATAGCATCTTCTTTGCTTTTATTGTGAAATTTGTATCTTGTTCTTCATCGTCATCCCTAACAACTGCATCGAGGCCAATAAGTTCCGCTTCTTCAGCATCTCTTACCTTCTTCTTAGCATTCTGGTCCTCCAACCTTTTGGCAACTCTGACAATCCACTCTTCTCTCTTTGGGGTTCGCAATACTTTCTTCCCGCATTTCATGCAAACTTCCATTGTAGCCATACCAGAGTATGCCCACAATTTTGATACATTGCTAAATCTTCCAACATCTCTGATGATAGCTATTGTTTGTCCAGCAAGGGATGGACCAATTCCTCTCTGCCCGAGCATCCACTCGGATATCTTAAACTTCGATATCTCAAGGCCAATTTCCTTTACAGTATCCTTTTCCAGTTTCTTCATCCTGGATGCATGGTCATTGAAAATTAACTCCTTGTTCTTATCAAGCAAGGCTCTGTTTCTATTTTCTACAGCTATCCTTACTTTCTGGATATCATACAAGTTATTGACAAGAGTGTTAAGCATCTCAGTCTTTTCATTACCAGCAAATTTGTCTGTAGACTTTTTCGTCTTCTTATCTTGTTTTCCCTGTTTACCGTCAACAACTGTTTCGTCATTGCCAGTTACAGTCTTTGCCGTTTCTTCAACCTTTCCTGCGCTACCAGGTTCTTTACTTTCATCATTTTTTCCTTTCTTTCTGATCCTCTTATATTTCTCGTCATTTTTCGCTTCTTCTTGGTTCATATTTATTCATCTCCTTTTTGTTATTTCCGGTCAACAATTCTAGAGTTTTTGTCATTCTCAATCAATAATTTTCAGCCTATTAATATTTATCTTCAACAGTTTTTCAAAAGACTCCATATATAATCAAGAGTCGTTTTCCATCCTTTCGGATTGATCAGTTATCAGTTATGAGTTATTCACCTTTTTGTATCCACCGTCCTAAAACAACAAGAACCATTTGTCATCTTCATATTTTATAAGAGGTTCTGTACGAACCGTCGAAAAAACATGAATCATTTTCCCTGGATTCTTTAAAGCCGTATTCATCATATCATTAACTACATTCTCAGGCAATGAATACAAGCCTTCAAGCTTTGATTCCAATATGTCTTTATCATAAACTTTCCATGTCCTTATTGTTATCATTATAACACACAATCCTCTTATCCTTTGTCTTCTCGTTCTACTTTTTCTATTATCATTTTGAAAGTTTGTGGTTACGTCCCTTCTACCAAACTGAGTATTGAAGAAATGTCATTTCTGGAAAATATTCCGTCTTTCATTCCAGCAAACTCGCTTATCTTTATATCCTTTCCGTCGGAAGCTAAAATTCTTTTTGTTCTGTCATTTTTCTCAACGATAAGGCCATCATTATCAACAACTTTATCAAAAAAAGATAATATTAGCTCCTTTGCTGATTCATCAAAAGTTATTATTGCTTCCATTGGTGATTCTTTTGACATAATTATTCTTCTTTCATTATCCATCTCTTTCTACTTATCATTAATGAACACTAAAGTCCTCTTTTACATACCCAATATTCAATCAATTTGTTCAATTGCTGACTTTCTCTTTCATATCTATCTTTACATCCAACAATCTCAGTTTTATAAAGAAACTCTGGAAACTTCACAGCCAGGAACATTTCTTGTTCTAGATCCATCAAAAATATCTTATCTGCCCACTCCAAAAGTTCTTTACTCATTCTTTCAGGATACCCGTATGCCGTTCCAGTAGACTTAACCTCATACTCTGGCTTGTGTTCCTTAAACCATATTTCAAACGAAGGTGATCTATTTACGTTTCCTGCACAGATAAATAACAGTTTCTTCATGAATTATCGTCTTTGGAACATGTATTTACTCACAAACATGCCTAAAGTCCTCTTTTACGTACCCAGTATTCTATCACCCTGGTCAACTGAGAATCTCCTCTTGCATATTGGTCGCTACATCCAATAATCTCAGTCTTATCAATAAACTGGGGAAACTCTCTAATAATAAACCTTTCCTGTTCTATGTCCATCAAAAATACCCGATCTGCCCACTCTAAAGTCTCTTTATTTATCTGCTCAAAATATACACTGTCGGTTCCAGCAGATCTTACATTATACCTTGGTCTGTGTTCTTTAAACCATGCTTCAAATGAAGGAGATCTTTGCTCGTTTCCTTCACAAACAAATAACAAATTTTTCATTTTCTCATCGTTTACCAATGACACAAACATACCTCTCATATGATTTTCAACATTTTCCCTGCGCGATAAAACTTCCTGCATAGGTATATTGGTAATCGCAGTCATTTTCATTGTAGATTCTTTTTTAAGATGAATTTGTCCATCTGCATCAACACGGTCAATAACGTCCATATCGAAATCAACAATCTTAAACTTGCAATTTTCTTTACTTTCCTGTTCCACACATATCAACCTCCTTTTTCAATTATTATTCTCCTTATCATTTTCATCATTATCATCAGCAAGACTCGCAGAAAAATTCCAATTTTTCATGTCTGGCATTACTTTTCCTCTTACAATTTCTATTGCTGTACTTTTATCTGGAGCATATTCAGTATAATTGTACGATGCAGTCATATTCCACACACGTACATTCCATTTTTTCATTCCCATACCAAACCTCTTTCTATCTACTTCTTGATTATATCTTTACAAAAATGTTCCTCTACACACTCTGAGCATATGAACCTTCCACACTTGTCGCATACTGTCATTGTCCTACACTGTTCATGAAAACTTCTTCCACAATCGTCACAGATATCGGAAGACCCAATATCTCAGATGCCTTCTAAGACAGCTTTAGCTGTTGTATGTCACAGCTCTCTCGCTTCTCTCGATCGCTGTACGCAACTGTTACCCTTGCCATTGTTGGCAAGCGCCGCCCTTTATGCTGCGACAAGTCGCAGTAAGCTCTCAGCTAGCGCTGATCGCTAGGGCGGGGTAGTTGACAGTCTCATTTCATTACATGAAAATACTTTTCGCAATTGCCACTTCAGGAATAGCATCAACATATACCATCAAAATCCACAAAATTGCTGCAACCAGCACATATAAAATCACTGACAAAGCAACATTCTTGACAGACATCGGCTCAAAATGTTTTGCATCCTTCCCAATACCATGATTCACCTGACTATAAGTAATCATGAACTCTATACTTGCTATAAGCAATAATGCGGCAAATAATATTATTCCCTTCCAAAAAGTCAGAAATGCAAATACAAAAATTCCAGAAATCATAAATATCAGACCTACATCAGAATTTACCGAAAACGCCACAGATTTCATAATTCTTCCACCATCGAGAGGACTTATTGGTAAAAGGTTAAAAAGATTTACCATTGCCATCCATCCAGCAACAGCTCCAAAGAATGCATTACCAGTATACTCATATGTCAAAAAAGTAAGTCCAGCCAATGTCAGTCCCCATATTGGACCCATCAATGCAATATGAGCTTCATCTTTAGGTGACGGAAATTCTCCCTCAGCAACAGCAGCAGCTCCCATAAACGGTATGAAATATATTCCCTTTACCTTCATTCCGCATTTTCTCATCATAAATATATGCCCATTCTCGTGTACAAAAAGTGATATCATCAATACCAGTGCAAATTGCCACGTGAAAAGATATGAATATGTAATCATCGTGCCTATTGCCAAACCTACCTTCCCAATCTTGGCAAATTTTACAACAATCGACAACAACTTAAAACCAACCTTAGTCATCATGGTTACTAATCCGGCACGTATTCTTCCCATACTACTCTCCAATTATTGCAATACCAAAGCCCAACTATTCCCTCAACTATTTCCTCACCATTGGCAAACTTGTTCCAAGTTCATAACAGTTTCTGTGTCTACGTTCTTAACATTTTCCATATCTGTCTCCTCAACATTTGTCCATATTACTACCGGCAGCGCACTCATAACTATCACGGCACTTAGCACAGTAGTCATTCCCATATTTTCTTCTCAGCTTGCACGACATAATATTATCTGTCAACGTTGGCTTTTCTTTAAAAAGCTTCGCACCTACATATACCCGTATCGTCGCCAGAGGTATAGCAATCACTAAAAATATAAAGACCTTATTCAATAAAGATGTTTCCATCTTATCTAAATAGGAAAACATAATGAACCCAATCGCCATAGGCATCATAGTCCAATATAGAAATTTTGCCATATCTCTTTCGGTCACACTATCATCCTTTCATCAACATTATTTATCCGTCCATAAAGTTATTAATCAAAAAGTTATGCTTCTATAATACACCTTACACATATAAAGCTTTCTATTACAGAAGCGCTCCGATTATGACAGAAGTGCAAGATAACTAAGTTGAAGAACACACACGTAGTCATTCTATATTCATATTCTCCGAGATAAAGTCTCTAAATGCCTCTAGCAGCCTTTCGTCAGTACTCAGAATCTTTCCATTTTTTCTATCTTCATATTCCTTCTTTAATCTGATATTCGTGTCACAATCATATCTGAAGTGTGGTTCAGCTAAAGCTCTTCCTATATCTCTGATACTAGTTACTCTGGAAACAATTTCAGCTTCGCACATTGGACATTTTGTCGCTACATTGATATTAGGATGTCCACAAGAGGAAGTCGCTCTAAATAATATTCCATCAACACGGAAGCTTATATCATCCGGCAGAGTAGACAAAGTTATTATATCGCCGCAATCTTCTCCAATTATATCTCTAAGAACCTTCAAAGCCTCGTCAGCAAACTTTCCTACTTCTCTCATCTCGCTCTCTTTGACCAGTTCTTTTTCTTTTTCGTATATTTCAACCGCTTTTTCTTTTAGGTTCATATTTCATATCTCCTTTTCTTTTTTTCCTTATATTCAATCGTCGCGTTGATACAGCTTTTAATGAACTCATATGTCACGAGGACTATCAACGATATACCATAGACATAAAATAATATACAAAAAACATCAACATGCGTCATAACATAACAAACGGAAGAAATCATTAATCCAGCAACAGCAGTTATCCAAAACCATACCTTCTCTTTTTCAAATAACTCAATTTCATGTTTCATTCTGCTCATATTTTACATCTCATTTATTAGTTCCTTGTATTCAATCGAAGATACCACGGATTTTCCCTGCCAATATAGACACCATTTCTTTTGTCGAAACATACTGGATAAATGCATACATCACAAACGAGATAAACATTATAACATAAGCCAACGCTGCCATATAAAAACCGTACTTAAATCTTATATCATAGACGGCGGCACCCATAATCCCAATAAACACTATACCACTGATGGAACAGATCAAAAACCATATCTTTCTTTCTTTTTTGCGCGTATCAACTTCTCTTTTTTCCATTACCATACTTCATACCTCCATATTATCTATATAGATATACGTCACGAATCGTTTTTCTAACCTTTGTCTCTTATTTCATTTACTGCTTTTTCTACGTCTTCAAAAGATATTCTTTTGCTATAGCTATTCCTTCTCCTTTCCAATAAGGAAATATCCACTTTTTAGTACCTTTCACATTCTTGAATTTTTCATCTCTGAAATGTCTGTAATGACCAATCACAAGAACCTTATGTCCAAGTTTCCCACTTCTACTTTTCTCCATGTCAGAATTAAACTTCTTGACATATTTCCTAAATTCATCCTTTGATCTTATTACAACTCTTGTAGGAATAGGAATTTGTTTTCTTCTAATCCTTTTAATATTCTGTTCCCTTGTTGTTTCAATAGTCACCACAGACAGATCATTGGTATTACCTTCCACCATATCTACAACATTACAAATCAGTGTCCTTACATACTCTGAACATCTTTTCAACTTACTGTTTTCTTCTTTTGAATCTAAAAATGGACTACCCATAGCCTTATCTATAAAGGCTATCGACAGATGATACTCACAACCTTCATTAACATCCGCAGCAACTGCAAAAATCGCATAATCATTTACATCTGGATGATGTAGAAAATAAGAACAAGTTCCTTTCTCAGTATGACATTCTGTAATATACACTCCCTTTATGATCAAATCTTCAAAATGAAAATCATTATTTATAAATATGGAAGGAAAGAATAGAGGTCTAAAGAAAACCTTGTTATCTGTACTTTCCACCAAAGGTATCAAATCGTTCTCTAGCTCAACTAACCTTAATTCCTTATTGATATCTTTGCTAGACTCCATTCCAAGTATATTTGCAAACATCCTTGCAAACTCTGCTTCTGGAGAATTTTCAGGAACAGTTGACATCACTCTCGTGTAATATACCACAAAATTGTAAGGAGGATATGTCTCAGCAAATTTTTTGTATTGCTGTTTTAACTTTTCAGTCATACCTCCTGGATATCTTCCCATCTCCTGTTCAAACAAGGACATTTTCATACCTCTTCTTTATCTACAACATTCTTGCTCAAGTTTAATTTTTTGAACACATCAGGTACTTTTCCTTCTCTAATAAATCTACAACTCGCAACTCTGCAAGCGATAGGTCTTTTTTCATAAATAGAGCATCCTCTGGTATTATGATCAAAATAATAACACCATTCGTCATCGTTCATTTTCAATAGTCCAAGTTTTCCTTCCTTAAGCTTTCCTCTCTCACACGGAAGAATGACAACCATAACACCTTTGCAACATGTCGTAGGACAGTCCTTACATACGTCTTTATTAGAAATATCCTCTTGTAATGAACAAGGATATATGTCACAATTTGCACAATCGTGTATTTCGTCCTTTAGTATATCCATAAATTACTTCACCAACTATTACTTTACGCCGCGATACACAAACCATAGTTCATACGACATTGTGACAACCTGTAACACGCCAATTTGGACTCTCATAAACATTTCCGATGATCGAACATTTCCCATCAACATCAAGAGTGAACGCTCCAAGCCCATCAACACTTCTCCCAATGAACATAAATCCTTCCCAGACAACTTCAAATAAACTTCCATCGTTGCTTTGGATTACATCCCCCTCGAAAATTTTCTTTTTTTCACTATCTACCCTTGTAGTAGACAGCAATAACTCATAGTCATAAGGCATCAACATTCCGTCGTTCACCAACATCACGATACCGGTATTGGTAATATACACGAAGTCTTTACCCCAATATAGTATCTTTTTACATACTTTATTCCATATCCTCATATCAAAGTCTTTCATTTCACTTTCTCCAGGATATCTCCAAGTTCCTTGAAATACTCATCAAGCTTCTTATCGTTTGCTCCCTCTGAAAAGATAACATTTACAAGATAACCGCATCTATCTATTAGATTCAATTTAGGATATTTTTCTCTTAGCACTCTCATTTTCTCCAATTTTTCTTCTATTTCCATATTCAAATCTCCTTCTCATTTTTCATTTATTCTCCTTTTCCATTCATTTACTTTTCCACATTGTCAGAATCAGATTTACCAAACGCATAGTCTGCAAGCGTAGACCCATAAGCACTACTCGTCTGTAGCCAATTTCTCAACTCCAGCTCGCTTTCTCTGATATTTACAAGCACAATTCTCCAGTCTCCCTCTGATGCAACATAATCCTTGATCACAGCAAAGTACAACTTTCCTCTCGGCGTTTCCAGTTTGTAGACTCCCAATTGTCCCGAACCTTTATTGATACGTCCAAATCTCCATGGTACGTAGCTCAATCTATCTTTTACACGCAACTCCAGACCGTTTAATCCAAACGAGCAAAGATTTATACCAGACATATCTTCATTGATCACATAGTTAACATTTTTATTTGTTTCACCTCTATAATCAAGTAAAGATACTTCATATTCCATATTTTTCGATAGATCAAGCTGATCTCCTATGTCATTTTTTGGCATATTTTTTATCTCCTTTACATCTTATGTTAACAATCTTCTTTAATTAGATCATTCTTATTTGCCTTATTTTCCTAATTACAAAATATTGTCCAATACCTATAAAAATAACTACTATCGATATAATAGTCCCTAGTCTAATGGGAATCTTGTTCTCAAGAATCACCGATACGGTATTCATCAAAGTTGTAACCGATGATAAAGCCAATAAGAAGAATGTGCAACTCAGAAATACGCAGACTATATCGTCTCTCCAATCTGGGATATCCTTAAAACGATATATTTCTTTCATCATCTCCATCACACTTTTTCTGATACTCATAAGTCATCTTGTTTTTATGTTCGTTCTTTCCTATATTCCATATTTTTATCTCCCTTACATAAACTATCACAATATAAACTCTGGCAAATACGCCAACCTGTTCCATTTAACCTCCGTCAGACAATTACGAGGTTGTCATGAAAACTTGACACCCCGGGCATATTACGGAGTTTGTGTTGATTGTACCTAGAATGGGTTACATTATTGATTTGGTACATGGAAGAACATTGTAAAACAGGTCTTTAACGTCGCCATAGCTTATATTCAATATAGTCCTCTACAAAATACGCAATCAACCAATATTATATATTTCCACATCTCCTTTCCTTTCTGACGCTTTAAGATTGTAAACAGGCCTGACTATCTGTTCTATATCAACTGTTTCCTCCAAATAACCGGATATACTATCCCACGGCTTATATGCAAACGGAGACTCATCAAAAGTGGACCTGTCCACAGAAGTCGTAAAAACTCCCTTCATACTCTCTTTAAAAGCTTCCATAGAATAGAATGTACCAGAGTCCAATCGTCTCAACATATCCTTTCTACCATACAATCTCCCTGCCCCATGAGGGGCAGACGAGTTATAGTCTTTATTTCCCTTACCCTTGCCTATAACAACTCCGGCTCCCATGTTCAAAGGAATTACTACTCTCTCGTCTTTATGTGCGGAGATTGCACCTTTTCTCACAATATTATCTCTATCCGAGATGTAATTATGAACGCTCTCTATCACATTATCCTCATCGTACTCCTCTCCAAGGAAATTTAAGATGATATAGAGCATTGACAATCTGTTATAATGAGCGTATTGTTGTGCCAACCTAGCTGTCAATAGATAGCTTATTCCACCATATCCTAGAGGCAGATACTCCATGTCTTGAGGTACCTTGAGATTCATCTGCCTTGTTATATGTTTGGCCATACGCTGATAATAACCTGCCACCTTCAATCCAAACTTTCTACTTCCAGAATGTATCGTAATATAAAACTCATCGTCGCATCCCTTTTCCACCTCTATAAAGTGGTTACCCCCTCCAAGAGTTCCGATCTGTTGGGATGGCGTTGTGTTGCCTAATAAACTGTTGGCTTCCAGCCAACCTGAGGCTTCTCTGATCACCCTATCAATGTCTTGTCTGATATCCATAGGCATATTGTTGCTTACATCATAAAAGCTTTGAGTATTAATCCAACCGATGTATCTAGAACTGAATCCTGTAGGAATATTCTTCCTTATATAGCTATCAAGTTTTGCGAAGTCTATCTTTTTACACTTCAATTTATGTGTTACCACCCCACAACCCAGATCATCTCCCACAATATTAGGTATGACCGATTCTTTAAAACGGCAAGTAAGCCCTATAACAGACCCTGCACCAGCATGAACATCTGGCATAATCGCCACCAAGTCCTTTATTGCAGGATGATTCACCACCAAATCAATTTGCTTTCTAGCATCATCTTCGACGATACTCGCATAAATTTTTAATCCAACGCCATTTTTCATAATCTCATAATTGCTCATTTTTCGCTGCTCCATGAAGACAGTGATCGAAGTTTCTTTATTTTAGTTACATCCAGTTCATCGTTAGACCAATTATTATCCAGGTCCTATTGCTCCCTGTTGGCAAAGTGATATTGAAATCTGCTTGAATTTCATAGATATCTGTTTTCCTATCTCCCTTATTTAGTCATTATCTTTTATCTATCTTTTTAACCCTTATACTGTATAACACACGCACATACAAACCCTCTGATGCATGTCAATGTACTAAGGATGCGTTTCTTTAAGTTCCGACGCTGTTTGCATACTATACTAAACACACGTCTGCAATATTATCCTAGCGCACTTCTACTATTCTTCAAATTCTTCTTCCTGAAAGTATGTTCAAACTTACTTTATCTCAACAAGTTCGGTAAATGTATATGCTTCCCTTTCATCAAATATAGGCTTTTTTCTTTTTGTTAACTCCATGTATCTTTTACCGTCTTTAACCACTTCTCTTCTACTCAATTCCTCTATCATGTTTCCTCTTTTTGATCATTAAATCCAGAGTTTTTGCTCCATTTCTGTTGACCCATGTCCATACTCCATCGTTTACATCGTTGAGTACATCTCTTATTTCGTATCCATATGAAATTTCCATTTACTATCCAAAACAATAAGCGATGACACCTCTCCACAAACTTCACATTTTTCTAATTTAAAAGAATAACCAGGTTTGACATTCCATTCCTTCTCATGTCTACATTTTTTACATTTAGTCTTTGCTATCATATATCATCAATTTGGTAATTATTCACTATATCTTCATTTTGACACAATAACCTTCTTTGGAAGTGTGCACCATGAAGGAATAGGAACAAAAACAGCATTATCCTTCTGCCCTTTCAGCACAATAGGATAAGCCGTCTTTCCAATAAATTTTTTCTGTATATCCAAACTCAAATGATCAGGATCGCTGCAAATATATGTAATTCCTTCACTGCCTGATGTATGACCTCCATACCCACATTGCTTGCATGAAATTATCTCAATATATCTTTTGTTTGCTTGTTCGTCTATTTGTTCCATATTTATTTTCTCCTTGATTTCTATTCTATTTTATGTTACCATAATTCGATATTTTCATCCCAAAAAATCGACAAAAAAAATTTATGAACTATCGCAAATACGCCAACCTGGACATTTATACTCCGTAGAAATTTACGAGGTGAAAATCCTAACTACCCCGGGCGTATTTCAGAGTCTGAAGTGAACAAAGGAGCGTGTACTACAGGTCTTTAGCGTCGCCATAGCTCATAATTAACAGTTGCCATCGTTATATATACAATCATGTTTTACATTGCACAACTTGTCATTATCTTCTCCGAAATTATTCGTCTCCTTTCTCAGCTTCATAACTATACATTTCCCACGATCAGTAACACCTACAACATTATCCTTGACAACAATCATATCAAATCCTTTGAGCATATCCAATATATGTGTCACATTTACATCATCTCTTGTGTCACCTGTAAACTCTTTAAAGACTTGATCAGTAGTCATAGGTCCCTCACCCTCAAGCATAAGAAGAGCTTCCAAGGATAACGGTTCACTGATGAAAAGTCTTGATAAGTTTATCATTGGCCTACCTTCCTCTTCCATTTTTTCTGCCATTTCTCTTATTTTACTGTTCAGATCATCGTCCATAATATTCTCCACTTTGTTCCCAACTCCACTTTGTCCTCAACTCCACTTTGTTCCCAACTCCACTTTGTCTCCGATATCATTTGTCACATCGTAACTTATTCTATTCTTACACTTTTAATGCTGATATTCTTCTTCACACCTTCTATGACAAAAATATTTTCAGGACGAAAATTTCTATTCATTATATCACTTATAAGATCGGAAGCCTTTTCTAATGTTTCTTCGTCTCCAAGCAACTCTACACGACTCGTTTCATCCTGGTAATATACCTTACCAAGTACGTAATATCTCTTTCCATTTTCCATCTTCTCACCTACTATTTACTATATAGCCAGTATATCGAACATACATAAAGAACAATGAAAATTATTGTAAACCCAACAATAGCCAGTATCTTCAGTTTATCTTCTTTTCTAAATTGGGCAAATTTAACACCATTCCGAAATATTTCATTACTCATCTCAATATGTTTCTCGCACAACTTCAAGAAATAGTCTTTCTGGTCTTTTGTAAGAGTGTCTCCTATGCCACTTTTGAATATATTTCCTTCAGGAACATATACATATCCAAACATCCAATAGATTTTCTCGATAACTGATTGTAAAAACGTCATCTTGATCACCCAATCATAGTTTCTTTTCTTCTGTCATTATCACTCTTTTTCGTATATTGCGTGTCTAACAATAGTAAACACATCTACAATATTAGAACCTTCTCTTAATGACACTATTGTATCCTGTGTCCTGATACCTTTAGATTTGCCATCAAAGCAATCCTTCACTAATCCCTCAATCTCCTCATCTTCCATCTTTTTGAAATTCCCAATTGCTTCATATGTTTTCTTTACATCTGTCATTATTTTTCATCTCGTTTTGATGTAATTTCGTCACTCTTTATGATTTCAACTTTTTTCTGCTTTCTCCTTCCAGCTATTGTACCGTTCCGCCACAATTTACACATGTTTCCAGTATTTCGTCGAAATCTCCTTCAATGATCTGCTTAAAAGTCACTCGATTGCCATAACCACAATCACAATCTGTACCATAGTTCCTTAACTTGCCAAGCAATATATCAATCTCTTCTTCAGTAATATAATACCTATCAACAAGTCTTCGAAGTTCTTCTTCCTCTGAAATATTTGCGACACATTCTGTCTTCTTTGGTCCAGTCTCACCTTCAGAGAACAGTAGACAAACTGCCTCATCCATTGTCTCATCGGTTATATCCAACTCTCCTCCAACAAAATCTTTGAAATTCTCCCAGCCGGGAGACGTTGTCACATATCTCAACGTTTCAAACGCTATTTGCCGAGCATCGTCAACTGTTAACACTCCAGGCACAGGAGATTCTTCATCCTTTTTGCCAATGATCGCCTTTTTTACACATTCTGCTTCACTAATGAGAGTATTCATCGCACAAGACACATTATCTTTGAAATCCTCTACACAATTCGCATTACACAACGCGTCAGTAATATCACAGTCTATTGTTGCAGAACCAGATCCAAGACTTTTTAATACATCTCTTAAATATTCAGGTAACTCTTCTTCTTTCATAACTAATTCCTTCCTTTTTCTCAATCGTTTTTGTTTTCAACTATTTTTATCTCTCAATTGTTCCGCCACAATTTAGACATGTCTGTGATACATCATCAAACTTGCTACTTTCATCAACCTGCTTAAATGCCAGAGGATCATCGCAATTACAGATCTTACCGTACCTCTCCATTTTCGACAATACAGCGTTTATTTCATCCTCTATGCCGCGATATATTCCAATAAGCCTTGCCAGAACCTTTTTCATGTCAACTTCTGGAGACTCAGCAAAGTTCAATATCTCACGGTCATCGCTCATTATAGTCTCCAAAATATTCTCGCCAGGAAATATACGCATCCTAATCCAACCCCCTCTAGAAAGAGACTCAATACAAACGTGATTACCAATATTAGCAACAAGTTCTGCAGGTTTCGGTGCTTCAATATTAGCATACTGGATAGAACTTCCAACATCATCATTTTTAGACAACAACATTCTTCCAAGATCTTCAGGATTATATACAGAAACTTTTATTTCACTTCCTTCGTCATTATTAGGAACAACTATAACCATCATATCTGTCAACGCTTTGGTAAGC
>Ga0187886_1001552_pt1 | contig 20591 bp, 28 predicted proteins | sample June2016WEW_20_1_FD_133001 | JGI IMG/M metagenome (GOLD analysis project Ga0187886, IMG submission 133001) | Peatland microbial communities from SPRUCE experiment site at the Marcell Experimental Forest, Minnesota, USA - June2016WEW_20_150 | ecosystem: Environmental > Terrestrial > Soil >... | reverse complement strand
TCAATTTTGCTATTTCATCATCAATTTTGCTATTTCATCATCAATTTTGCTATTTCATCATCAATTTTGCTATTTCATCATCAATTTTGCTATTTCATCATCAATTTTGCTATTTCATCATCATCATTTTAGCCACTTGACGAAAAGTCAGCAATAACAATAGAAACCGTGCAATTGCGCTGTCTTCACGTAAGTGTTAGAAAACGATAAACGCTTGGATAATAGAATATTTGGTCAATCTATCTTAGCTTTACGCATTTCTAGTTTTTCTTATCAATCCTATCAAACCCATCTCTTGTAATCATTTCGAGATCTTCAAGCGTCTTCTCTATTTTGTCAAAACCTATCTTTGTTACAACAATCAGCTCTTTAAGTAGTTCAGCGGCTGTATCGAGCCTTTCGTCAGTTTCTCCTTCTCCCACCAGTTTATAAAAACTTTCATATTCTCCAATATATTCTGAATCATTTCTTTCAATATCAGTCACCCTTATGAGAAAATTTCTAATATCTATTTCTTCAACAAATGTTGAAAGATTTGTCTTTTCTCCTTCTGCGATAATTTTCACACTTCCGTCAGAAAGATTTTGTGCAATCCCTGTAATATTCAGGGCCTTGGCTATGGTCATAACTCTTCCTCTATAATCAGATCTTTGTACATTACCATGTACGACCATCGTCGCTCTAATATTTTCTGTCACCATATTATTTCTCCTTTGAATACACAAAGTTTTTTGTTATTGACACACTAATTTCCATCCTTTTTTTACTTCTTTAATTACTGTCAAATTACAGACTCTGCTTCTTGTCTTTCAATTGGTTTATCTTTTTCGTTTTGCCGCTTTTTAATCAGTAATTCCAGTTCGAGATCCATCTTTTTGACATGTTTCCTAGCCGTTGAAACATTTATTTTCAACTCTTCTGAGATCTTTGACACATCAATTTGTCCAACTAGGTCGATTTGTTCTTTTGCAACTTCAAATATTCTTCTATGGATTTCAGTTTTATTGTATTTCGGCTTTTCTTCAGGAAGTTTACAACTAACTTCGTCACTACCAAAATTAGCTGTTCCTGCTTTCATCAACGCACAAAGATCTGTAGTACGCTTTTTAAGTTCGTTTACCTTCCATGTATGGCGCCCTTCCGTCGTGTTCTTGATCTCGTCGTTTAATCTTGACAGAATGTTGTTTATTTCCGTGAAAGAATCCAACCATTTTTTATACTCTTCGTATGACGGCTTACGAGTGGACAATGATGGTCTGAACAACATCTCAGATTTCTTTGGTTTTACCTTGTAGGTAGTTTTCCCTGTTGGATTTCTTATATTTTTTATATTATATCCTAACCATTCATGGTTGTCCAAAAGATATTGACCGCCCTTATGTGTCTTTATTATTTTTACTACCTTTTCTCGACCTTTAGATATCCCAGGACATAATTCTGCTGCAATATCGTCTATGGATTTTTTATCTGTCAACCGTTTATCCAATCCCTCGAACAATTTTTCGCAATACATATTTTGTCCCTTCTTATATCTTGAAACTATTCTATATTTTTGTTCTTCTCTTTTCTTCCCAAATTTCGAAAAGGCATATACGAACTTTATACACCACTCAAACCGTCTCTGTTTTTACTTACCACATTATGTACAAACGTATATGGTGCCAAAGTATAAATATGTTATTTCTGTATGTCTGATACCTTTCATCTTAAATATCTAGAGTGCGACACTAATAATCTTTCAATAGAACATATACGTTGCAATCATATTTTATTATATTTAGAGTACAACTCAATCTATATCATTGTCCCATTGGAACAAGATGAAGCTTCTTTATCATTTCGAAATACTATTTCGTCATTTAATCTAAAAAATCTACCATTTAGTTCAGGTATGTCTGCGGCTTCTGCTAGTAGATATTCTGCATATTTGATCGGTATTTTCCAGTATATTTTATTCAAAATTATCAACATTCCGTTGATTTCGTCTTTGCTATAGCACACATTTGATTCCTCCATTATTTTCTCCAGTGCTGTTTCCTGTATATCGCATAAGCCATTTTCAGCGAGAAGAGAAGCAGATTGCATCGATGTTTCGATATTCAATCCTGATTTCTTTGACAACTCTTCAGGCGAAAATTTATCTCCTGTAAGGAGAGTCTGCAAAATGCGCTTTTCATTATTGGTGAGATTTTGTGTTCTTGCAAATGACATAATATCTTATTATACATTTTATGTTCGTGAAGACCGTATCTAGATTTCGTTATTTGTAATATTTAGTTGTCAATTTGCTACGTCTCACTTTCTTGGCCCATCCCTTTTCATTTTTTCGGCAATTTTTAGATCTAGATCATCTTTTGCTTGTTTCTTCTTTTCCTTGTTCTCTGCTTCGAACTCTTCTGCAATTTCTATACCTAATCTTACCATGTCTTTAGCGACTTCCTTTATCGAAGAACGTACCCTTGCATACTCTTCTGGATTATCGTTCTTCAATTTTGCAAGTTCTATTATTGCTGACAAATCTTTATCTTCCATACTTATATCAACTCCAAAGATCATTTCTACGTTAATCTATTTACAATTCATCATCTCGGTTATTTACTGTGTTTGTTATCAAGTCTATTTGAGAATCAGCACTTACTACAAATACTTTCATTCTACCTCCTCAAAATATTTAGCCGTAATTATATATGTCTTGCCTTTTGATTCCACGTATATATTGTATGGCCCTTCTGGTTCGTCTGATTCTATTTTAGTTATAATTATATCTTTTCTTATAAGTGCCTCTTTTATCTTTTCAAGTTCGCATTTCCAACAGACTCTATCAGCCATCTCAGGAGAATGACCTTCTTGACCTCTTCCACATTTAGGGCAATTACCTAAATATGTAGTTACTACACGATATATCGCTCTCATATCAATTCTCACTTTATTTGACAATAAGCTCTATTTTGTTTCGATGATTTTAGTCATTATCATACATTTGACACAGGACAGTATGACAATATAGTAGCTTCACAACTGGCGCATATTCGTTTTTGTATCAATTTTCTATTAACCCTTGTTGACACGTTCTTCCTCTTTTCCACGTATCTCATGGTCATAATATTCTTCATTTGGAGAAAACGTTACATACACGTCTTCTTTTGAGACCAAAAATTTATTTCCGCATCCACACTCGGCGAATTTTCCTATAGGGACATCGTTCAAATTCGAATATGTCCCAATAATCAAATGTTTACATTTATGAGAACATACGACTTCGAAATTGATCATCAACTGACCATCATCACTTAGCTGGACAAGTCTTTTCTTGACAAAGTCAATATCTACTCCAATACTTTTAGAAATATATGAAGCAGTAAACCTTTTCATTTTTTCGAAAGCTAATTCTCTAACAAATTTATCTACCAGCTTCTTTTCATATATCACTTATGTCAACTACATCTAGTGTATCTTCTTCTAGTATTTAGAATGCAGTGAAAATCTTCTTGGTAACCAAGACGCCTCAAGAATCCAAATTGCTTCTATGTGAAGACTCCTTAGCAATTGCCACTGACGGCGTTTAACCGTCTAAGACCTGCTCTTAGTGGAAGAGATTATTCTTCACAAATTTAAAGTTTGGAAAGGGGACTATTCCCCATTAATTTTTAGATCTCCAATAACTCATACTTTCATATTTAACAGTACAAACATGTCATATTTCTTGCCATACGGTATGCTCTAAAACATTTGCTTTATGTGCTATAAATGACGCGCAGTTATATAAACTTTGTTACAGCAGAAACGCTCCGAAGCTAAAAGACGTTTACAGACGTAACGAAATTTTAGTGTTACATCTCTCTTTTATCTCAAAATATCATATCTAGGATTTTGTCTATTATTATTCTTTTTCCTTCGTCGTCTTTTACTGCCACATATCTACTAAAATATAGAATTCTTTTCCCAGGTCTAGAAACCTTTTCTTCAATCATTACAAACGCAAGTTTCTCGTAAATATCGTCTGGCATATATTCTACGTGTTCTTTATTTTCGTCATATAATGACTCCTGTAATGATTTGTTCTTCTTACCAAGAGCGAACATATGCATACCATCTGGATATGTCCTAGTAAGTATCAAAATCTCTGATTCGTCTATCTTAGGGCTTATATGATAATTTTCCCTAAATAACTCAACCAACATAGAAGTATTATTTCCAGTTATAAACACGCTTTCTTTGACCAATTTTTCTTCTAGTAATTTTTTAATCTCTTCTCTATCTAATTTGCTGACCTCTAAAACTTTGAGCATAAAATCTATCGTCGCTGTCAATATTATTCCTCCTTTTTACGCTGTTCGGAATATTTTTTATTATATTCACATCACTATCATACTATGCATTTATTCATCTTCTTTTTTCCACATTCTCATCAATGTCACTCTCTTACAGATAGGACATTTATCATTCTTAATTTCATCTTCATTTATAAAATGGGAGCATTCAGGACAATAAATTTTTCCTATGTTACTCGATCTCTTTATTTTGATACCATCTATTTCTACCGTAAATCCGCCTATAATAGCTTCCAAGTCTTCTTTAGATAGTAATATTTCTTCGATATGTCCTCTTGCATAATTAGCTTCAGATTCCATTTTGATCAATCTCTAGTCTTGTTTGGTCTTCAAAAAAACTTTTCGCTCGATCGACTACTATCTTTAAAAGGGCCATATCATTTTTAGACATATCAGAAACTCTTAATTTTGATTTGATATAATCTTTCTTAAATTTACCGTAAAGTCGACCAATAGCATTATTCAAAAATGCTGATGTCAAATCCGTAACGCCATCAAATGAAATTATGATTTCCTTTTCATTGGAAAGGGCACAAAAAATAACATCATATACTTTTTTCCCATCTCCATCAGTAGCACATATGCTATCCCCCACCACTTCAACCAGGCTAATTTTCACCATATTGTATATCACATCTTTGTATTCTGTTTTTGGCACATAAGCAAATATCGCACCTGAAATACACTCTTTTAGTTACAAACAAATCCATTAACTAGATAGTTGCGATCGTTGCGAACAATTAGTGAATATCCTTGTTCATATCCTACATATTCATGCCTCGATATATCCAAAAATATAAATTCATTCAAAACTTTATTTTTCCATTCTTTAAAATTTAATAATTTGCCAGTGTTCATTCTCCTAATAGTTTCTCTTATTGGATCATTTCTTGTCGGTTCTCTTGCCATTTCTCTTTTTACCACATCATTCTTTTCTGAAGAAGAGACACGGTTTTTATGAGCCGCTTTTAATTGTTTTTGTTCTTGCATATATTTTCTGATATAATTGAGATGCAAATCGTATTCTTTTCGAAATTCGTTCAATTGCCTCCTGTCATTCTCCCTTTCTTCTAAATATTTCAGATATAACAAAATTGTCTCATAAAGTATTTCTCTAAGTTTATAATATCTACATCCAATCTCCAAGAAATTTTGAACATTTTTACTATCTCCAGGAAGTACAATTTGAATTGTGGCATCAGAATCTACTCTGTACGTACTTACATTCAATTCTCCAAATAATTTTTCCAATTGGCCAACAATTTTTACATTCTCACTTCTCTTATTTATAGATATAATGGGCACATGAAAAATATTGCCAAGAAAAATATTGTCGATATTGTCATCATTAAAATAAAGTCCAGTCTCATCAACACAGCTCATAAATCCTGCCAGAAATTCTTTTTTTACATCTTTACACCCTTGCATTATCCAGTCTGGAATTTTATATATTATTTTATTGTCTTCTTCATAATTATATCTATATTTAATTACAGGATACCCAAGTTCCATAAGTTTGTGTACAAAATCGCTCATAAATTCGAAAACATAAAAATGACTATTTCCATAATTTATTTCTATATTACCGCTTTTATAGTTCAATCTTCCAACGTCGCATTTTATGCATGATAATTTGTCGTAATATCCGAAAACATTTCCATGATATCTATATCTAGATTTATACCTACAATCAACGAATCCAAATCCGTCTCTCAACATGTAACCAAATGTTCTGGCTAATATACAATCTTCCATCGTGTTATATGGTCTAATCAGACTTCTAGCAATATTTGTCGCTTTTTCTATTTCTACAAATTCTTTCTTGTCATTTTGATCTTTCTTGTCATTTTGATCTTTCTTGTCATTTTGATCTTTTTTTTCATTTCTAGTCAAAACATTGTTGTCAAGTGAACACGTCAACCAATCTCCAGTCTCCACAATAGTTTTATACATGTGTTTTTTTCTAGTTTTTATTTTCGTATAACCATTGTTTATTACAATGTTTTCTGAGTCTCTTGACCATACATTACCCTTCTTTTCGTGGAGGTCTTCACACGAGACAATACCATCATTTGTCCAAATTTTACTATTTGAAGGGATACCTTTTTCTGATATCTTGTTATCTGCAAAATGCATTCCAACCTTTTCTCCATTATATGTGATTCTCGAATTTATTTCGGTAATTTTTCAAATTTCGCCTTGAGTCTCTCATACTCTTCTCTTTCAAATTTCTCATTATCCAATCTTCTTTTCTCTTTTTCTTCATTCTTTTTTCTAATCCTATCTTCTTCTTTCTTTTTCTTTTCTTCTTCATGAATTAACCTATATTCTTCAGGATAATGTTCATAGAAAAGAAACTCTAATGGGAGATAAAAAGTATCATAGTCAATTTCTTGGCATCTATATGACTCAAATTGGACAACTAACTTGCCGTCATCTTCTTCAAAATCATAATTGTAACATTCTCCATCTGGACATCTGTTATATAGAATGTATGATAGTTGAACAGTTTTTGCAAGAATTAACTCGTTGATCTCATTCCTTTTCTTTACAAACTCTCTATATTCCTTTTCTGTTATTAATTTCATATTATCATTGCTCTCTTTGGTCAGAAATATCTACATCTTTTCCTTTATGGGAACACCCGGACCAGTGCAAATTGTGAACATGTAATATTCTCGTGAATACTTTTCTAATATCAACATCAGGATTAGGATTTTTCTCACAAAATAATTCTATGAGAAAGTTCACAAATTTATCTTCTTTTCTTATATCGTAATAATAAGAGATCTTACCGCCAAATATGTCATATGTTCCATACGTAGCCTTTGACCTCCTTACAGCACACTTAGACCCGACATGAAACGTTCGCAGATATTTCCCATATTGGGATCTCAACCTATACAAGACAACGCTGCGTCTATGTGGCGTCTTGACAAATCCTTTAGTTTCGAACTCATAAACTTCTGGTACATATTCTGTATTTCTCATTGAGCCACGTCGTCTAATTCTTTTCTCATATGTTCCATAACAAATATGTCTATTCGCTCTTTGTTTGCAATATGAAAAGCGTTTGTGTGTAAATAATAACTTTCGCAAAACGCGTAAGAATCGTTGTCTCTGTCATAACTCAAACTGTCGCTCCATGGTTTTATATATATTGCCATTATCTGCGTATAATTTCTACGAGGAATACACACTTTATTTCCGTGTTCATCGAATTTTTTTGTATCTACTAGTTGTTTAGATATACCAAATTCTTGGTCAAACAGCCGTATTTTAAACCATATTTCTTTTTCTGGAATTGATACAAAAAGATTTTTGATAACATATTTAAGCTTTTTTTCATTAGCAGATTTTTCATCATTACTTTTTTTTATTGCGTCCCTTTGTTCACAAAATTCTTTGTATTCTTTACCGCTTGAAATTTGGCTAATCTGTAAATTATTCTCTAGATATTGAGTATCTCTACACTTCAAATATTGTAATATTGCTTCTTTTGTTTTCTTCTGAATTGAACAGATGACATCTCCTTTTTCACAATCTTTGTTCTGTAGACTTTCTTTTTTACCTTCGCAGTATGGAAACAAGTTTGGGGTAAACATTGATGAAATTGCAGCTATTGCAAACAATAATAATCCACAAATGACTATGGATAATAGAATACCTAATACTATTCCTAAATTTTTTATTGAAATAGCAAATGTCGCAATTGACATAATAAGAAATGTCACTATAATAACATTTTCAATTAGTACTGATAACTTTTCATTCATAATTTATTCTCATATTCGCGTTTCAATTTTGAGTTTTTCTCATAATCTGGTTCTCATATCTCATATCGCAAATCCAATCCACGCATGCAAAACTACAAACTATCTTAATTGCATCGTTTGCGGTCTTAAATGATAGACCCGATAGCGTAGGCATTTTTCATAATCTTTCCCTTCGAAATCACAATATTCCAGGTCCGCCGCCATACATTTGCCTTCAGAATAGAATCTACACTCTTCTTTACTTTTCATATTGTCTCTTATCTTAATATTTCTCATAAATTAATCCTTTCTTTAATTCTAATTCTTTGATAATAAATTTTCTGCCTTATTATATCGAACAACAAATACCTTCTGCTTCAGCACCATTATCTGATCCTACTATAATAGCACCTTCCCAAAATTCGTCCTCTTTAGGGGGTAGTAGTTGACCATATATCTATTTCCCATAATTTTTCTTTTTGTTCTCTAATTCAAATGCATCTGACAGTGCAAAATTCCCGACGTAACCTCTTTTCAAGATCATATAGTGTCTATCAATGGTAGGTTTGCTGTGTCCAATAATCTTCACAATTTCAGACAATGAAATATTTGGATTTTTTTGCATTAATTCAATCATTCTGTTTCTAACAGTTTTCTCACATCTAGTATCTGCAAAATTGTAGCCTATGTGGAAACTGGTAATATAATTCCCATGATGACGCAACTTATCGTAAATTTGTAGGCTACCTACATCCAGATTATTATATACATATAGACAGTCATAAAGTATTTTTCCATCATCATCAAATAATGGAATGCACAATGTTCTGTATTTGTAGTTATATTTATATTTCGTCATGTTTAGCAGTTCCTGTTGACCTACTTATCATTGTTGGCTTCGAAAAACTCTTGCAGACTGTAACAAATGGAGATGTCTTTTTTCTGAAATTTATTGTGTCAGTCGTATTTTCCGTAATTACCATGTATATCTTTCAGAGATCGTGTCAGTTTAAGTATTATGTCCATGACATCATTGGATTACGGTATAATTGTCAACATAAAATATGTTCCAAACACCATTTTTACATGCTCATTTTTCGTCTTCTCTAAAATCAAATTTCTCTATAACAAATTTCTCTATAACAGATTTTTCTATAACAGATTTTTCTATAACAAATTTAATCGTCTCAGCAAAAGGTAAAGGCACACTATTGTAAGCATACTTCCACCGAATATTCCAATAAAAGAGTTTTTTGACAGCTTCTTCAAAAGCTCTTTCTCGCTCTTTTCTGAAATGATAAAACTGTCATTGTTGTCGCCTTTTGCTATCATTACATTGTCCACATCTGTCTCTAATAGATTTTTATCGACAAAAGGATTTTCTTCTGCACTACCCAACACGAAAAGCTTGTCACAAACTACTATATCGTACTCGGTAAAACGTAACCTTGGCCTATATTTTATCACGTCATGTGTTTTTAAGTGGCGCGTTTCCAAATACTTATTTAGGACATCTGGTATATTCTTATCAAAAACTTCTATTTGAAGTTCAAAATCTGCTGAGACCTCATATTTTGCACCCTTGGCATCTATTAGAACCTTTCCTGTACTATCTTGGAGACAGAAATAATCACCCTTTTCATTAGTGTCCATCAGTATCCATTCGTCACCCTCGTTGCCGTTTCTAACCAATCTCTCTACGGTACATCTATAATGAACGCAAGCCTTGTCTGTAAAAGGCCCTCTTAACATCATAATCTGTTTGCAAGGGATGGCTTTTCCGCTTATCTCCACAAGACCCATTGCTATTGAACGTATGGTTGATGTTGGGAGATCCTCCATTAACCTCTTTTCTCTAAACCACTTAAAACCTGCGATGAAGAAAAATATACCAATAAGGATACCAACAAGGTAAACAGATGTCATATCGTCACTATTCGTCATTTTTTGTCACAATCTTTTATCCTGGTCAGAAAACCGCATCGTGAAAGCAGACTTGCCGTTTTGTGCTTACGTTGAGAGTCCACGGCGAAACATCTCAAAGAACGTTGTGGGAATCGGACTCACCATACCATACTTTCCTTTTTAAAATCATATAATGCCTAATGATAGTAGGTTTACTGTGTCCTGTAATCTTTACAAGTTCAGAAGATGAAAAATTCGGATTTTTTTGCATTAGATCGATAACTCTACATCTAACAGCTTCCTCACATTTGGTATCTGTAAAATCGTAACATATAGGAAATCCAATAATATATTTTCTACTAAAACGCAGTTTATCATGAATGTATAAGCTATCTGTATCCAAGTTATTACGTATGTATAGACAATCGTAAAGTATTGTTCCATCGTCATCAAATAGTTGGATAGGCAAAGTTCTATATTTGCAGTTGTATTTGTGTTTCGTCATATTGAAATTGTTCTTGTTTTTCGAAACTGGAAACTATGTCATTTCATTTTTAAATCTTCGATTATAAATCCGTATCGTCCTATGAACATCCTTTTCATATGAATAATATTGTCTCTTTTGTCATTGAAGGATACCTTTCAACGAATCCTAATTTGGGACATGGATATGCTCATCTATCCAATTCGTCGGACACAAAAACCTCCATTTCTTTATCATATTCATTGAGTTTGTTGATAAGTTCTTTTATTTTCGTAATTTTACCTCATATATGTTTCAAAATACTTTGTTGAGTTGACTCCATTTAATTTGTTTGGCACCTTATCATTAATTGTCATAGTATCGTTCTATCTACCCTACGTAATTCGGACAGATATTGTCATGTAGTAAGGGTCTTTGTCTCTGATTGCTGACTGGAGGACCGTTAAGATCGCTAGTATTGCAATGAAATTTCTGACAACAATCTCCCCAAAGCATTGTCTCTCCACAGTCTGGACAAGGAACATCTATGTGGATTTCATTCATTTCTTCTTGTGTAAATTTTAGATACATAATTTCTCAATTCTTCAATCAAACGGTTCATATTTCTATACTGGGTTTCAAACTACCTTCGATTCGCATAATATCTCTGGAATTCATAGATTGTTCAACTCACAATTACTATATGGGTTTTGTGCATGGTTGGAAATATTTACAGGACGATCGTCTCAAGATGTCGCTGAATTTCGTTTGTTCCATGGTTAACAATTTTCTATCGGGTTTCATCAACTTTTTGGTTCTCATTACGATTCTGGAGTTCATAACATGGAGGTTCGCAACGTTTATATGGTTTTCATTTGGCACGCGACTCACATATTTGTTTTGGATTTCAAACAATAGCTAATTCACAAGAGGTTGCTGGGTTTCATTCATGCCTCGGTTAACAATATTCTTTTGGGCCATATTTTCAATTATATCTATCACAACCTGTACACAATCTGCTTCATATTATCTCAATCATTCTTTTTCATATGCGATTTATCGTTGTTCGAAAGATACTAAGTAAGAACGTCATGATATCTTTTAGCGGCACGCTTTTCCACCATTATTATTGACTTTTGTTCTTATCACTTTTGCGCCCATTCGTCCCCATACCGGTTCTAGTTTATCAAGAAGCTCAGGACTTCCAAGTGCAGTATATGCCGGTCCTGTTCCCGAAAGGCTTACGCCTTCAATTCCCAGCTCAAGCGCCGCCATCATTGGCTCTGTGGTGAATCCAAGGGCTGAGCAATAAAGGAAACCGTTAAGTGTCATCGCCTTTTCATAATTTCCTGAGACCGCTTCCCTGTAAGCCATTTCTACCCACTTACCAATCAGCCTTGAGCGCAAGACATTCGTGTCAGAGCTAAATACCTTTTTCTCAGGCGCAAATATCAGCACCTCCGAAGCGCGCTCTTCCCTTTTAATAAGCTCCTTGTTCTTGTTATCCGTTATCACAAATCCCCCAAGCATCGAAGCACACGCGTCATCAAAAGCGCCCGTGATGGTGACTTTCGCATCAAGAGCAGCCTGGATGCCGATCTTTATGACTTCCAGGGGTTCAAGTTTTTCTCCAAGCGCATCAAGAGTCGCGAGCACGGTCGCATTTGCGGCGGCGCTTGAACTTTTAAGTCCTCTTGCTATGGGTATCTGGCTTTTTGTGGATACTTTTGCGCCGGATTTTGAGCCAAAGCGCAAAAGTGTAAGAAAAACGCAACGCTCGATAAGAGTGGTGTCGCCTCCTTCTTCCATGTAGCCTGTTATTTTTTTGTCATTTGTCAGGACGACTTCAGCTTCTGTCCTGAGGTCGATACCAAAAGCGGCGCCTTTCCAGGTGGAAATAGCATTGATTATCGTGCCAGCGCCATATGCATAAGCGAATCCTGTCTGTTTCATATTATCTCCATATTCATCGTCGTAAAAACAGGTCCTCTTGTGTCTATTTTTTTATTCAATCCGGTAATATAACGCTGCGCAATCGGTTCTATCCTTATATTTTCATTGATGCCGGGGTATGAAACGAATTTTTTGCCATCGTTCCACGCCGCATCAAAATCTTTTTTTGTCTCTTCTTTTATTTCTTCAGGGTTAAATTTCATAATAGTTTTCTCCAAAAATAATATAAATAATACACGATAAAATAACAGTTATCAAACGATAGTCAATACCCTTCCATAATGTTAACAATATTGAAATAATTAATGTAGGCCAAACTAAATTTATTCTTATTTTAGTATCATAAAATTCGGCGATTTTATCTGTAGGTTCCACAATCAATATTAACACTTTTATGTGTCTATCTATATATCCTTTTCAAAGACATATAATATCTATTTACAGTAGACCGATCAATCCCTGTTTCTTGTATTATCTCAGTTGAAGATATTGAGTTGTTTTTTTCTATTAATTCTTTTATCTTATTTTTAGCTGCTTCAGAAAATTTATTTACTCTTGGTTTTGAGAACCTCTTAAATACAGGAACAAGATCACATAACCATCTTCCAAATTTTATTGCATCATATACATTAAAATTATCTGCGTTTCTATTATATTGAGCAAGTATTACGTCAGACAATACACACCCTTCTTCTTTTAATATTTTTATCGAAATATATTTGCGTCTACGATCATATTTATCAATTTCTGCGGACATACACATCATTCTTGGCTTCGAAAAACCCTTACAGATTGGAACAAATGGAGATGTCTTCTTTCTGAAATTTATTGCATCATATATACCAATATTATCTGTGATCATATTATATTGGAAACGTATGATATCTGATAATACGTGACCTTCTTCTACGAACAGTTGTATCGAAATGGATCTATGTCTGCGATTACTGTGTCCAATCTTTACCATATCTTTACAGTTACCATTTTTATATAGAACAATATTGCATTATTGATGATCATGTTATTCCCACCTTAATATAGTATGGCAATTGGAACATATTGACACGCCTTCAGTTGTAGAACTGTTGCAATTCGGACATTTTGGCTTGAAAAACCAACCTAACATCATAAGACCTGTCGGTCCTAATATGAATCCGACCCAAAATTGTGCTGTTGGATTATATAATAATGTCTTTTTCATATATTTCTCCAATATTGAAATTTTTAGACTCTCAACTATTATTCTAAAGATGCTAAGTAAAAACAATACTTATTAGGCTCCGAATGCAGTACGATATTATTAAAATAGCACCCTTTGCATTTTGAAGCGTTGTCAATACTTATACACACATACATCTAGAAAACTGTTCTACAGCATCTCTGTAGCTATCAACATCCTTACAGATATCCTAATTTTGGCTTCAATTTCAGATTGCGCTTAATGACACTTATACGCAGTTGTTTCTGTTCACATAGATCACAACTACGCAATCTTTACAATTTATTTTTCTTCATCTTTATTTAAGTTCCGATTAAATAATCGCACATCTGTTTTCACTTAATCTTTAGAAAAAATAAAGATCACTTTTCTTCTATATTACATACTCCATTTTTCAAATTCAAGAATTTTTCCATTCTTCTGCCAGTGTCAACAATTGACCATAAGTAATTGACACTGAAAACCCAGGAGGGACAATTTTATCTCTCTGGTCGTCTGCGGCTTTCAATAGATCTCTAGTTTCTACTATATTTGAATTTTGACCCAGTCCTCTATAATATACCAATATATCTTGTAGTGGTACTATTACTGGTGTCACTATTATACTCGCTGTTCCGCTTGCATAACCAGTCATGCTTGCTGTTGCAATTATTGGGTCTTCGCCTGTGGCATTGACAATAATGACGGCATTGCCATTGATATCTGTTGTATTACTTCCAGTCGCATTACCGCTCATTGTAACTGTCGCACCATTGACCACTACACCATTGCTGGTTACAGTAAAGGTCACTTTGGTTGGCACACCTGTTGTTACTGATGTCGGGCTTGCAGATATGTCTAATGTAGGTATTGCTGATGTTGCTACACTAAATGTTCCATTATCCACAATTGCTGGTATAGTATTACCATTATCGTCACTCAGTATTGTTATCGAGATCGTAAGTGGACTAGTCTGTCCTATTGTCCCTACCGCTCTAAGAGTAACATTTGCAAGTATTACATTACCAGATAGTGGTGTTGTGGAAAATGCCGACATCTGTGTCTCGCCAGTAATGTTGTTTATGGATGTAGTTACTTCACCCAATGTTCCTGACTCAACACTGTCCACTACGACAACATTTGAGTCGTATGTCAGACTTATGGTATATGCTGCCACGTTGGTAATGCCGTTTGCCATGATTGGCACGGTCACAGTATCACCTTGATTAATGGTTCGTGATGCTATACTTACAGTTGTTGATGTTGACGCTGCGCCTATAGTTATAGATGTCAACATCAGTATTGTAAGTACAGATATCAGTATATTATTTAATTTAGTCATATTTTCCTCCTTTACTTAATTTCCGATCAAGTAGAAACTCCGCCTGATCTTTAGAAAAAATAAAAAAAGGATTGTTGATATTTTTGAAGAAATGTCAACTTTAATCCTAACTATGGTGTTGTTGGGTCTGCTCTTGATCCTACTGTATATTGAGCAATGAAAAGTGCATCCACAATATTCGTGTTACCATCACCACTAACATCACCAACAACTTTGTCAACATTTCTTAAGCCGACAGTTGACTGCGCTATGAACAGTGCGTCTATGATATTCACTTGTCCATCACCGCTAACGTCACCCTTGGCTATAAGAACCTTTGTTCCAGAAATATAACCAGACATGCTCGCAGTTGCTGTCACCGTTGCATTAGTTGGCGCTTTCACTGTTATGGTTGCCTTCCCAGTCGTATTTGTTATACCAGTACCAAGAGTTGAACCTCCCTGTGTAACAACAACTGTTGCTCCGCTGACAGGGTTTGCACCAGAGGTCACTGCAAATATTACACTTGTACCGAGATTCGTTGTTATATTTGTAGTTGGTACTAACACTCCTGCGAGGTTTGTCCTGCTTGCATTTATCACAAGTGGTAGGGACACAATGCTAAATGTTCCATTAATTACTGTCGCTGGTATAGTATTACCGTCATTGTCGCTCAGCGTTGTTATCGAGAGTGTCAGAGGGCTAGTCTGTCCTGTTGTTCCTACAGCTCTAAGTGTGACATTTGCAAGTGTTACATTGCCAGATTGTGGTGTTGTAGAAAATGCCGACATCTGTGTCACACCTGTTACGTTGTTTATGACAGAGGTTACTCCTCCTAATGCTCCTGCTCCAACACTGTCTACAACCACAACTGTATGATTGTATGTCAGACTTATTGTATATGCTGCCACATTAGTTATGTTGTTTGCCATGATTGGTACAGTTACAGTACTACCAGGAATGACTGTTTGTGATGCTATACTTATAGTCGTACCTGTTGATACCGGTACATATGTGCCTGTCACCATTGTCGTATTTCCTGCACTGACAGTAACTGTCTGTGGAGGTGGTGTAGTATATCCTGCTACTGGACCAAAAGATACCGTATGGCTACCTGCACTTACAGAACCGCTCCATATTCCTATACCTTCGTATACTCCATCAACAGATATATTTCCACTAACAGGAATCGTTTTTACTGACAGAATTCCAGTGGTCTGCGCTCCTTCAAAAGCTCCAGTGCCTATAGGTGACCCTAGTCCAGTAGGACCATCATATCCTGGACCAGAGGTACAAAGATATGAACCGCCACATGCACCATTATTACCACTTGTTATGTCGTACAAATTGACTCCATAGCTACCGTTTGCATAAGGCACACTATTTCCATAGCCACTAAATCCTTTTCCAAGCGCATAAACACCCGCAATAATAGGGGACGACAAACTTGTACCTCCAACCTGGAGCCATCCTCCATAAGGACTATCATAAATGATGGCACCAGTATTGGGATCTGCGTCTGCAGACACATCAGCAATTGTTCTCATTGAACACCCGGCATCCTTTTGGAATGACGGTTTAGGTTCATATGAGCTGCAACCACTTCCTGAACCGATCCATGTTGTTTCCACATGTGGGGATATTGATTGCAGCGTAGTTCCACCGACAGATGTCACATATGGAGATGCTGCAGGATATGCTGTGCCATATCCGTTGTCTCCTGAACTAAATGTAATGGCTTTTCCTTGCAAGTTAAAATGACTATCGAAACTTACCTCACTTGAGAACTCACTTGACCCATAAGAATTTGATATAACATTTGCGCCCATTGCTGCTGCTGTGTCAAATGCTTGCAATAAGTCTGTATAACTGTTAGAGTTTGCTTCTACGAGCAATATGTTGCAATTCTCACATATTGCATGTGCAACTTCAACATCTAATGAAATTTCTAATCCCCAACCTAGATCAGAAACAGGATAACTAGTACCTCCTGTTTGATTCACTTTTTGAAAACATAGTGATGATGTTGGCTTAACTTGACATTGTCCCAATGATGGTATTGCATAGTTTTTACTGTACGTAGTCAGATCAGAGAATATATTCGGTTGGTCATATGCATCTACTATTGCTATAGTTTTGTTTGTGTTAGATGTCCCTGTTCCTAAACTATATGCAGCAAGAAAATCGTTAGGGCCATATCCAGCTAATGGCGATACCGCTATTTTTGGATGACCTTGAGCATCGGTAATTACATTAGACATACATCTGAAATGGCCGCTAGTCTCGTTTGCACAAACAGGAATACTGTTGGATAACCCGAATGCAGAATTCGCTGATACAGCAAAGAGCATAACCATCAGCAATATTTTGAAGATTTTATTCAAATCTGTTTTTCTATATTTACTCATATTTTTCTCCCATATTTACTCATATTTTTCTCCCATATTTACTCATATTTTTCTCCCATATTTACTCATATTTTTCTCCCATATTTACTCATATTTTTCTCATATAACTTGTTTTATTTTATTCTCATATAACTTGTTTTATTTTGTATCATGTCTATTTCCCTGCAGACGTCTTTTGTGTTCCCACCTTTGGTTGGGCGCCTGTTGGGCACGCAACCTCTGTCAAAGTCAAACCTGATGGATAGCTGACCATTCTGACTCCATAGATGTCGAACCACGCTAGATGGTCTGATCCACTGTAAGGACTTGTCGCCATATCAATCACTACATCATGTTGTGCGTCTCCGCCTATACCATATAGACCATAGCTCCGTTCGTCTAATGAAAGAAGCAGTTTACCGTTAACTATTGCTCCTCCACCTGTCATTGCTGCCGGGTAAATTGGATCGTATCCTGAAGCCCGAAACTCACTTGGTCCTGCTTGTCGGAAAGATAATACCCATGTATCTCCATAATCGTTGTATTTGAAACATACTAATCCTGGCATTCCTTGAGTATTTGTTTGTTGTGAAGGAGTGACGGCATTATTACTTCCTTGTCCATTATTAATGGATAAAGCTGCCGGGATCATTATTGCCAACAATAATATCCCTACTAATCCTATTTTTACTCTGTTATTCATATATCTCATACCTTTCGAGTCGATACTTATTTTCCTGCAGTTGTCTTTTTTGTTACTACAGTCGGTTGAGAACCTGCTGGGCATGCAATCTCTGTCAAAGCCAAACCTGCTGGATAACTGAACGTCGTAGATCCATTAATATCGAACCATGCTAGGTGGTCCAACCCATTGTAAGGACTTGTTGCCATATCAATCACTACATTATGTTTTCCAATACTTCCATATCCAGAAGGCATCTGCTCATCTAATGACAGAAGCAGCTGGCCGTTAACTATTGCTCCTCCACCTGTCATTGTTGCCGGATAGATTGGATCATATCCTGAAGCCAGAAACTCACTTGGTCCTGTCTGTTGGAAGGATAATACCCATGTATCAGCATATGTGTCATATTTGAAACATACTAATCCTGGCATTCCTTGAGTATTTGTCTGTTGTGAAGGAGTGACGGTATTATTGCTTCCTTGTCCACTATTAATGGATAAAGCTGCCGGGATCATTATTGCCAACAATAACATCCCTGCCAAAACTATTTTTACTTTTTTACTCATGTATTTCATACATTTCATACCTCTTTTAGTTTATCTGACAACATTTTTCATCCAGATAACACGTCAGAATATTATCTCGGATGTACATACCATGGTCAATTGTGTTCGAGTCGACATTATTAAAAAAATTTGGATACAAGACTTTGTTCTTGTGTCCTATATAGATCTTTTTAATACTTTACTTATTCTTATTTTACTGCTGCTGTCTTTTGTATTACTACAGTCGGTTGAGTGCCTGCCGGACACGCAATCTCTGTCAAAGCCAAACCTGCTGGATAACTGACAATCTTAGTTCCATTAATATCGAAGAACGCTGGATAGTCTGTTCCAATGTAAGGGCTTGTTGCCATATCAATGTCTACGTTATGCTGTCCTGTTTCTACATATCCAGGGAGCCGTTCATCTAATGAAAGAAGCAGTTGACCGCTAACTATTGCGCCTCCACCTGTCATTGATGATGGATAAGCAGGATTGTATCCCGAGACTTGAAACTCACTTGGTCCTGTTTGTAGGAAAGATAATATCCACGTATCTCCATATGTGTTGTATTTGAAACATACTAATCCTGGCAGTCCTTGAGTATTTGTCTGTTGTGAAGAAGTGACGGCGTTACTACTCCCTTGTCCATTACTAATGGAAAAAGCTGCTGGGATCGTTATTGCTAACAATAATATCCCTACTAATCCTATTTTTGTTTTACTATTCATATATTTCATACCTCTTTTAGTTTATCTGACAACATTTTTTATCCCGATAATATGTCAGAATATTATCTCGGATGTACTTACCATAGTACCCAAGTAGGCAAACCCCTGTACATCTCGGATTTTTAGCCATGGTTTTATATGCTAGAATATAGTCTTATCAAAAATAAAAAGACTCTTCTTCTCTATTTTTAGATCAAAAATAAAAAAGTGTATGCAGAAAGTCGCTTACACTCTTTCTTGATTTAGTTCTTACAGACACATTTATATTGGTATGTACTATACTTATACTATCTACCATGTCCGCGCGATACTACACTCACTTTAGTCGTTCCACTTGTGTAACCAATCATACTTGCCGTTGCTGTTATCGTACCTTTGTTTTTAGCATACACGTTAATAGCAACAATACCGTTTGCATTAGTTTTACCGCTTCCATATGCCGCACCACTCAGAATGACCATCGCATTCTTAATTGGTGAACCATTGCTAGTCACAGTAAAGGTCACTTTAGTTGGTGTGCCTACCGTTACCTGTGTTGGATTTGCAGATATACTCAATGCCGGTGGCTTGATTGCTGTCACCGTTGTTGTTCCGCTTGTATAACCAATCATACTTGCTGTTGCTGTTATCACACCTTTATTTTTAGCATACACATTGATAGTAACAATACCATTTGCATTAGTTTTACCTATTCCATTTGCTACACCACTCAGGATAACTATCGCATTTTTAACTGATGAACCATTGCTGGTCACAGTAAAGGTCACTTTAGTTGATGTACCTACTGTTACCTGAGTCGGATTTGCAGATATGCTTAATGCCGGTGGTGGAATTGCTGCCACTGTTGTTGTTCCGTCTGTATAACCAATCATACTTGCTGTTGCTGTTATCGTACCTTTATTTTTAGCATACACAATGATAGCAACAATACCTTTTGCATTAGTTTTACCACTTCCGGTAGCCATGCCACTAAGTTTAACCATCGCATTCTTAATTGGTGAACCGTTGCTGGTCACAGTAAAGATCACTTTGGCTGGTATGCCTACAGTTACCTGGGTCGGATTTGCGGATATGTCCAATTTTGTAGGCGGCGGCGTTTGGCTTGCGCTCACTGTCGTCGTTCCGTCTGTATAGCCAGTCATGCTCGCTGTCGCAGTTATTGAACCTACACCAGTCGCATTGACGTTGATGACAGTATTACCATTGACATCTGTTGTATTACTTCCTGATGCTACACCACTCAGTGTGACTGTTGCGCCATTGACTGCTATGCCATTGCTGGTCACAGTAAATACTACATCTGTTGGTGTACCTACCGTT
>Ga0187886_1001551_pt1 | contig 20593 bp, 18 predicted proteins | sample June2016WEW_20_1_FD_133001 | JGI IMG/M metagenome (GOLD analysis project Ga0187886, IMG submission 133001) | Peatland microbial communities from SPRUCE experiment site at the Marcell Experimental Forest, Minnesota, USA - June2016WEW_20_150 | ecosystem: Environmental > Terrestrial > Soil >... | reverse complement strand
ATATGATCGAGCGAGGCTTCGAGAACATCCGGATATTCCAGGAAATCCATCAATCCCTGTTCGAGTCCTCTCATAGCACAGTAGAGCAGAAACGGCTCATACTCGCCGCTTCGCACAAAGCGATGGCGAGGGACGTGGCGAACCATCTCGCGGAACGCGTCATAATCGTGATCCGCTGCGCTTGGCCACTTGTAAGCGTGAACCTCCTCAACGGTCGTCACGCCCGCGAGCGGATGCGTCTCGAACTCGTCATAGGTCCCTGCGCCGTAATCCATTTTTCGCCGGCGAAGACCCCAGATATCTGCCTGTGGATCGTCAGGATGGTGCAGCGTGAGGCGCGGCGGCTCAATACGCGTCACGCCATCAATATTCAGTTTGTTATAAACACCTTCGAGATCGCTGCACCGAAGCTCTCTGATAAGTCTGTCATTTACTTCATCTGTTGCCCAGTAGTCTGTCGGTACCCGGTCAGGTTTCTCGCCGGCAAAGATCGCCAGCCATCGTTCACGGGGTGTCATAGTCGCTCCTCAGGACCGTTTGCTGAGAACGGTTTGCTCGTATCGGTGCACTTCGGCGATCCACTCCTCACCTGTCGGCACACCTGAGGTCAGGCAGTAGTAATCCCACACAGCCCCGAGAGGCAGCACGCGAGCTTCCTCAACCAACGCCAGACGACCAAAATTGTCGCCCTTGTTTTCGAACGCCCGCAGTTTCACAAGCGGTTCCATCAGGGCTGCAAGGAGCGCCTTGAGAGTCGATCGGGCGCCGATGACCCACGCCCCAATTCTGTTCAGGCTCCCGTCGAAGAAATCGAGGGCGATGTTCACTCTATTCAGAGCGTTTGACCGAATAATCTCCTCGGCGAGACTACGAACATCGTCGTTCAGAATGACAACGTGGTCGCTGTCCCAACGCACACCGCGGCTGACGTGGAGAAGGATCTCATCAAAGAACTGGAGCAATGACGAGATCTTATCGGCGATAGATTCCGTCGGATGGAAATGCCCCATGTCGATACAGACCATCTTCTTCCTTGAGAGGGCATACCCCATGTAGAATTCATGCGACCCAACGACAAAAGCTTCGCTCCCGATCCCGAACAACTTGCACTCGACCGAGTCCTTCATCTCATTCGATGGATATGTGGTGGCAAACACCTTGTCGAGTGAATCGATTAGATTTGCCCGGTACGAATAGCGATTCACTGAATGGTCCTTGCTCCCGTCGGGGATCCAGAGGTTGTGGATGCATGGATCGTGAAGCTCACGCCCCATCACGGCGCTGATCTCGCGGCAACGCTTCGTATGCTCAATCCAAAACTCGCGAATGGCTTTGTCGCGATGGCTCAGCGTGAACCCGTCGTCGGCTTTCGGATGCGAAAAGCAAGTCGCATTGAAATCGAGCTTCAGCCCCTGCTGCTTTGCCCAGTCGATCCATCCGGCAAAGTGCGCAGGCGTGATCTGATCCCGGTCAACGAGCTTTCCCTGGAATTCTCCATAGATTGCATGAAGATTGAGGCGATGCCGGCCGGGAATCAGGCTGTAGGCTTCCTTGAGATCAGCCCGCAATTCCTCGATTGAGCGCGCCTTGCCAGGATAGTTGCCCGTTACTTGTATGCCTCCCCCCGAGAGAGAAGCAGCGGGCTTTTCAAATCCGCCGACATCATCCCCTTGCCAGCAATGAATCGACAGTGAAACCTTTGACAAGGTTTTCATGATTTCTTCCGTATCGACGCCCAGGGCCGCATAACGCTCCCGGGCAAGCTCATAAGATTTGCGTATGTTACTTTCGTTCGACATGCTGATTGTCCCTCGACATGGTCTTAGTGAATCGTGGATGAAAGGTCTTTGTATCGCTCGTATGCCTGTTGCCACACTTCAGTGTCTCTCGGCTCGTAAGAGACCGGTTCAAATGATTGGCGTACAATGCGGCGTATCTCTTCGAGCGAGCCCACACAGCCAGCCGCAAGTGCCTGAATCATGATATTACCGATCGCCGTAGCCTCGACAGGACCGGCAATGACGGTGGCGCCGGTCGCGTTTGCCGCGTACTGGCAGAGAAGACTGTTCTTCGCTCCGCCGCCGATGATATGAATCCGCTTGATCCTCCGTCCTGTCAGTCGTTCAAGCTGGTCAAGTGTCGAGCGGTATTTCAGGGCGAGACTCTCCAGTATACTCCGGACGTACTGGCCGTGCGTGGCGGGAACCGGCTGGCTGGTTTTTTGACAGAACTGTCGGATTGCGCCGGGCATACTCGCGGGGTTGAAGAACTCGGAATAATCCGGATCGAGCAACGATCGGAAAGGCACCGCTTGCTCGGCGAGCTTCACCATCTCATCATAGTCATACTGAACTTCTGCTGACCACTCTTTCCGGCATTGCTGAAGGAGCCAGAGTCCCATGATGTTTTTCAAAAACCGAAATGTCCCGCCGACACCCCCTTCGTTCGTGAAATTCGATTCCTGCGCTTCGTCGGATATGACCGGCTGCGGCAGCTCAACCCCCATCAGCGACCAGGTTCCCGAACTAATGTACGCCCAATCTGCTCCCTCTGCCGGGATTGCTGCGATGGCGGAGCCGGTGTCGTGTGAAGCAACCGCAGTGACCGGAATCTCCGCGAGCGACAGTTCCTGTGCAATCGAAGTGCGCAACGTCCCCATTTTCGTAGCCGGCTGAACGATTTGCTGCATGATGGATATTGGGACTTGTAACGCGGAGAAGAGCTCGGGCTCCCAGTTCCTGGTGCGCGGGTTGAACAACTGAGAGGTCGTGGCGAATGTGAATTCTGTTTTTGTCTCTCCTGTGAAGAGGAAATTGAAGATGTCCGGCATAAAGAGAAGTCGAGAGGCTTTCTCGACAACATCAGGACTCTGCTGCGCGGCGGCAAACAGCTGGAACAGCGTATTGAGTTGCATGAATTGGATGCCAGTCAATTCATAGACTCGACGGCGAGGAACTCGGTCAAAGAACTTCTCCATCATCCCATTCGTCCGGTGATCACGGTAGGTATAGGGGAGTTCCAGAAACTCACCATCTCTTCCAAGAAAGCCGTAATCAACTCCCCACGTGTCAATACCTATACTCTCGGGATTGATACCGAGACGGGCGCAAGCCCGAAGCCCTTCCTTCAAGTTGCCGAAGAGGCCATTGATATCCCAGTGAAGATGTCCACCCATCGGCATCATCTCATTGAGGAACCTGGTGATCTGCTGAATCTCGAGATGATTCCTCTCAAGGGTTCCGAGAATTGTCCGGCCTGATTCGGCCCCAAGATCGAAGGCTACGAACGAGTGTTTATCCATATCTTTTTGTGTTCGGATTCAAAAGAGTTATGACTCTCGCATATACAATCCGCCACTGGCTTCCATCCAATCTGCTATTCGATCTACGGCTCCGGCCACATTGTTGTCGGAGACGTCAAGCGCAAGATGGGGAAGCAGCGACCGCTCAACGAGATCTCTCATCCTCTCCTGCTCGCGGACGAACACCTCAAGGTTGTCATATTGCGAAGGGTTTCCCGAAATCTTCATCCGTTCCTCACGCGCCGCTGCAAACGATTCGGGCTGACGGTAACAGAATACGTGCCGAAACCCAAGCTGGAGGAGTTTTTCCTCGAGCCACCGGAAATCATAGCTGCGGCCATGCGCCTGGAATTGGTAGAGTTTCGTGGAGAGATGAAACCGGTCCACAATCCAGGAATAGTATTTCAAGAGATCAAAGAGATGGAGCCAGGTCCGGTACGCGTCCATTGCCAGCCCTTCTTCCTGGGGTTCAAAATTGATAAGCCCTCGCCCCCACGGGAAGTTCGTGAACGCACACCACTCAGACGAAATGAGCGGCGAATGGTACCGGTATTTTCGGGGCCCAACAATTCTCGGGTGCTCGTTGAGCGCAAACGCAATGTCCGTCTTCAGCGTCAGGCGAGTCCCTTCGAGAATAATCTTTGGACAAAGCTTAGCGGACATGAGAGCAGACAAAGTGATTTAGTTCGGGTAACGGGCGATTAGGCGTTCCATAGAGTGTGTTTTTGATCGCTGGCCTGCCATTGTCCGCTTGACCGGGTGTAGTTTCATGACGACCCGAGATGAGCTGCCAGAGCCCGGTGGTTCCAGAGAGCAGGGCTATCAACGATTAGATTCTGAGGTTTACCCCCACTTTTCAACGGCTTCGCGCAAAAGGAGGAGCTTCTCACGCTCAACACCCGGTGCCACCGAGCATGCAGTACTGAGGATGAACCCACCCCCTTCCCTCCCCACCTCGATTCTTCTTCGTGCATCTGATAAGATCTCTTCTTTCGATCCGTTGAGGAGGGTATTGACTGAATCAATGTTACCCTTGATAAACCCACGCCCCTTCGTCCTTTTCTTTGCGTCGTCCAATTCGACGTTCCCCAAAGGGGGAGGATCGAGACACTCGATGCCACTGACACCCGCATCGAACATCAGCTCCAGCCGATCGGAGACTGCCCCGCAGGTGTGAGTATAGATGTGTACGCCATTGCTTCTGACTGCCCCGGCAATCTCCCGCTCGAACGGCAGCACGAACTCTTTGTAAAACGCGGGCGAAATGAATCCTGCCCCTGCGAAAGGGGACGATACCTTGATGGCGTCGATATCTTCCCGGCACATCTCAACGGCAAGGTTCTTGATCAAAATTGTGAAGTGTGAAAGGATTTCCTTCGCTTTCCCCGGTTCATTCAGAAGCCCGAGCAATCCCTCCTGATGACCAAACAGATCCAGGTAATAGTCAAATGGAGAAGTGATTTCGCCGTGGATCGAATATCCCGGGCCAGCCTGAGCGCGCACTTTTCTGAAAACATCAAATCGATGAGCGCGGTCAATCCTGAACCTCAGTCCCTGTGAAACTGGGATATAGTCGAGCTCAGCAGGAAGAACGTCGATCGAGAATTCAGACAATCCGGGTTTCGGTTCCTCACTATGTAACGGCTGCGGCAAGTCGTAAAGAAGGTACAGAATTCTCCGCCCATCCTGCCAGGTTATTTCTTCTCCACCGGAGAGCTTTCGCCGCGACTCGATATTCGCACCCCATCCCCGGTCATGGCCGTGCAAACTGACAAGGATGCCGTCGAAATCATAGATTTCCCGAAGCCTAACGAGCCCTCGGACGAAAACGTCCTCATCGTGCCAAAACTCTGCAGGGGAAGTCTTGAGCTGAAGGAGCATATGCCCTATGCTCAGCTGGCACATCAAAGGAACACGAGCCGGGCTCCCCAGATCCATCGCTTCCCGGACCCTCTGACGTGGCGTGCTCATAGTCTGCTGGATGGAAAAACTGATTCTTGATGAGCGTGAGTGTGCGTCGCCCTATCGTTGGCCGCCGAACAAGAACGCTATTCCAAGGGAAATATCAAAGCCATTGAAATTGTTTCGTGCGCCGACAGCGTACCGAAAATCCGACATGGCATTGTAGCCGGCATTCACTCCAAGCTTGACGCTCTTGCTGAGGTACGCGTCCAATCCGATCCCGGCTCTCCCACCGAATGTCGATTCTGAATGGGCAGACTGTGCGATCAGAGAGTTGCTCGCTTCGAATCCCATGAACGAACCGACACCGATCGCAAGATAGGGTCGAACCAGATCTTCGGAAGCTGGTTCAGGAATGAAGTATCTCATCCCTACAAGGAACGAGAAGAGGGCATTCGCGCTTTGGTTGACCGCTATCGGATAAGTCATGACAGTAGAGGAAGCCTCTGAAGAAAGAAGTGATCCTGCCACCGTGATTGCCACGTTCTCCCGCATCCAATAGCAATACGTCAGTCCACCAACGAAACCACTCGCCTTGGCTTCCTGCTTGACGCCGATGACGTTTAATTGTTGGCCGGCATTCACGTTGTTCCAGAAACCGAGATCCAGCTCGATTGCTGAGGAACCACGCAGCGTGATACTTTGCGACTGAAGAAAACTGCTCATGAACATGAGCAGGACGGATACTCTGATAATGAAACCCAGCGCCTTCATGATCCACCTCCCTTTGATGGTTGATGAGGCTTGCGTCAAATGTCCAGGCCTGACGGGTCTACCCCTCCAGAACCCGCGACTTTCCAAAATGATAATATGCCGCGCACGCTCCCTCCGGAGAAACCATGGGGGCGCCGAGAGGACGCTCGGGCGTACACTCCCGGCCAAATGCGCTGCACTCGTGCGGTTTTTTCAATCCCTGTAACACTAGTCCGGCTATGCAGAGCGGCGATTCGGCAGCAGTCACTTCCTCAACGTTGAATATCTTCTCCGCATCGAACTCAGCATATGCAGCGCTCAATCCATACCCGCTCTGCGGGATGGTGCCGATTCCTCTCCACTTCCGGTCAATTGTTGAAAAGACTTCCGCGAGCAGCTTCCTCGCGGGCAGATTCCCTTCCCTCCTGACAGACCGGGCGTACTGATTCTCCACTTCCGCACGTCCCTCCTCCAACTGCTTCACAGTCATATAGATCCCCTGCAGAATATCGACGGGCTCAAAACCGGTGACAACGATAGGAACCCGATACTTGGCTGCAATCGGCAGGTATTCTTCATATCCCATGACAGTGCACACGTGGCCGGCCGCGAGAAAACCCTGGATAAGACTTGATGGAGAGGAAAGAAGTGCCTCCATTGCCGGGGGAACGAGAACGTGAGAACAAAGAATCGAGTAGTTTTTCAGCCCGAGTTTTTTCGCCTGCGACACCGACATCGCGTTAGCAGGGGCAGTTGTCTCAAAGCCCACTGCCAGAAAGACAACTTTCTTTCCCGGGTTCTCCTGGGCTATTTTGACGGCATCGAGAGGAGAGTACACGATACGCACATCTCCCCCTTCCGCCTTCACGCTTAGCAGATCCTTTTTAGAGCCGGGAACCCTCAGCATATCGCCAAACGACGCGAAGATAACTCCCGGTCGCGAGGCGATCGCGATGGCTTTGTCTATGATTTCAAGCGGAGTGACGCAAACGGGACATCCGGGACCGTGCACGAGGGTCAATTCGCTGGGGAGAAGCTCTTCAATACCATATTTCACGATGGTATGCGTCTGCCCGCCGCAGATTTCCATGATCGTCCACTTCTTGGTGGTGACCTGGCGAATCAGCTTCGCGTAGTTGTGGGCTACAGCCTGATCCCGGTATTCGTCGATATAGCGCATGGACTGCCTTGTGACCTCTCCAATGGTCTCAACCGCCGATTCTTCTCCTGAACTTCCTCATTGAATGCACCGTCAAGAGTTGCCGACTGATGCAAAATATGACATCAACGAGTCATTGTCAACCTGAGCGGTTTGTTCTCAAACGACGGACAAAAGCGTTTTATGATAGGAACACGAAGGAGAGCAATCCATCATAAACAGAGTTCAGCATTGAGACGGATCGAGTCTGGGCAGATTCTGTGCACTGACGGCACCTTCCACTGGCAATCTGTCCACCAATAGTGATGTGGTCAGCAAGCTCGGGTTGGCCGAGTCAGGAGGGAAAAGCGGTGGGTTGGCTGACAACCGACGAAGTGGTGGGAATCAGCAGGACGGAAACCTGTATCCTGATGATTACAGCCTTACAGATTTGTGATGAGAGTGTTTACTTTTGATCCTCAGGCGATTTCAGCTCATCCAGACTCCCATCGATTTCCTGGATCAGCTTGAGTGTCTCGAGCGCCTCCTCTTCATCCATCTTACTGATGGCAAAGCCCACGTGAACAATCACGTAATCGCCGAGCGAGACTTCCGGCGTCCATTCAAGGCACACCCGTTTCTCGATTCCTCCGAAGCTCACGATTCCCATCGTAGGTTGTACATTTGTGTCGATGCTGAGAACTTTGCCGGGTATTGCCAGGCACATACACCCTCCGTCAGATTTCTTTTACCTGTTCCAGTTCCGTTTTTGAGATTGCCACGCCTGACTCAATCAGGATGGTGTCACCGATCTTTGCGTCCATCAGGAATGTGAGCGAGACCTTGAGAAGGGCTCCGCGCACATTGACCTTCCCCATCGCCATCCCTTCATGCACATAGATCTCTTCGATTTGACCGGATAGAAGGTTCATCGTATCCCCTCCTCAATGAGTTCGTTGTGTCCACGATCTTGACTCATACTCACCTGACGGGCAGCGACTATCTGCCCAAGAGAGATACCGCCGTCATTCGATGGAACACGTTGATGCCAATATGGCCGGAACCCTGATGCGCGCAACCTCGTAACGGCTTTCTCTGTGAGATACCTGTTCTGGAAACACCCGCCGCTCAGAACAACACGATTGAGGCCGGCCAGCTTCGCAATCTCAATGATAGACTCCACCAGCGCATTATGAAATTTCTTTGAGATCATGGATGCCGGCACACATCTGCGAGAATCAGTCCAAACATCGTTGATCATCTTCGTCCAGTCAACCACATAGGACGGGCGCACGGACACATCTCCCGTTTCATGATTCTTTTCGATGGAACACCGGTACGTTTGCTCCGAGGTCTCCCCGACCAGGGCAAACTCAAGCTCCATGGCCGCTTGTCCCTCAAAACTGTTACGATGACGGAGACCCATTATGGACGCCACTCCGTCAAACAACCTTCCAACACTAGACGTCAGGGGCGCGTTCACTCCGTTTTTCAACATCTGGAGTACAACACTCAATTCTGCCACCGAAAATGCGGACATCGGAGCCAGCTCTCGTTGACGGAACACCTCTTCCCCAATCGCCTCAAACAAGAGCCCGGCAGCCGTCCTTCGAGGTTCCTTAATTGCTTTCTCCCCGCCAGCGAGCCGAAATGTCTTAAACGCTGCGAACCGCTCAAATCCCGAACTTCTGGCGACAAGGAATTCACCTCCCCACACTGTTCTGTCGGTTCCGTATCCTGTGCCGTCCCATGAAACCCCAAGTACCTCACCGTCGATCTGATTCTCTGCCATGCAGGATAACACGTGCGCATGATGGTGCTGGACCTCAACAACATCTGAATCGGTTCTTCGTGCTTCCTTTGATGAAAAGTAGTCAGGATGCATGTCACATGCCGTCATTGAGGGCTCAACGCCAAACAGTTGGCGGAGATCGGCAAGCACTTTCCTGAATGCTTCGAGCGATTGATGCGTTTCGAGATCTCCGATATGCTGGCTTATGAAGGCGTTTCCCTCCACGGCAATTGCCACCGTGTTCTTGAGGTGTGCTCCCACAGCCTGAATCGATGGCCCGGACGTATCCGCCAACTGTATTGGCAGTGGGGCATATCCTCTTGCCCGCCGCATCACAAGCTCGCGTCCAAGGAGAACACGGACAATCGAATCATCGATGTGCCTAACAATTGGCCTGTTGTGCACGAGAAACACATCGGCGATCCCATTGAGCCGTCTCAGTGCATCTCGCTCGTCGATGCAGATCGGTTCATCTGACAGATTTCCGCTCGTTGCAACGACCGGATGGTTCAGTTCCTTCATCAGAAGGTGATGCAACGGAGTATACGGAAGCATGATTCCCAAATACGGATTCTTCGGAGCCAGGGATTTGGCCAACCCAAGGTTCGACACTTGTTTCCCGTACAGCTCACTATTGTCCTTCCTTTGAAGCAATACGATCGGCGCTTCAGGCGACAGCAGAAGTCGTTTTTCAAACTCCGAAACCACACATTCATCTTCCACCATCTCGACCGTCGGGAACATCAGCGCAAACGGCTTCTCTTCGCGATGCTTTCGTTCCCTCAAACGCTGCACGGCTTCCTCGCTGCGCGCATCCACCATCAGATGAAAGCCGCCAAGCCCTTTCAATGCGACGATGGCACCGTCACGGATTGCCTTTTCCGCTGCCAGGAGTGCGTTGTGATGACGGCCGAGCGTGTTGCCCGCATGATCCCAGAGTTCAAGCTGCGGACCGCATGCAGGACAAGCGGTCGGTTGGGCATGAAATCTCCTGTCCGCCGGATCATCATACTCCTTCTGACACTCCGGACACATCGGAAAAAGCTTCATGGATGTGTTTGGTCGATCGTACGGCAACGCTTCGATGATGGAAAACCGGGGCCCGCAGTTCGTACAGTTTGTGAACGGATAGAGATATCGCCGATTCTCTGGATCGAGGATATCGGCAAGACAGTCAGGACACGTCGCTATGTCGGGAAGGACAAGAGCTGTCTTCGGCCCCTTGCCTTCGCTCTCCCGTATTTCAAACGTTGCGAATCCGATCGGATCGAGGAATGAGAATTCGAAGCTCTGGATGAACGATCGTGGTGGCTTCTCACTTTGAAGACGAAGAATGAATTGATCGAGCGCGGTCTTTCCACCTTCGACTTCGATGAAGACACCCTGCGCCGTGTTTGAGACCCAACCGGGAAGATGCATCTCGGCAGCCAGGCGATAAACGAAAGGACGAAAGCCTACACCCTGGACAGCGCCGCGGATGATGGCCTTCAGTCTGAGATTCGAATCGCTCTGCACACTCATCTTCGTCGTAGAGACTCCCTTACGATCGCACGTTACTCTCGAGCCACGAACACCACTCAGGGATTCCCAATTTTGTGGTGCACGATGTTTCAAACACCTTCAGCGCCGGGTTGATGCTCAGGGCGTTTTTCTTCAGGGCGTTGAGGTCACAGTTGAGATATGGCAACAAATCAATTTTATTGATGATCAATGCAGAAGCATGCTGGAACATCGCGGGATATTTCAGCGGCTTGTCATCCCCTTCCGTCGTGCTTGCGACTACAACTTTCAGAGCTTCTCCAAGATCGTAGTTGGAAGGGCACACGAGGTTGCCAACGTTTTCGATGATAAGAAGCTTCACCCCGCTCAGATCGAGATTCCCCAGGGCATCTTCAATGAGCTTTGCTTCAAGATGACATCCGCCATTGGTGACGATCTGAACAACCGGCGTGTTGTAGCGTGCGATACGCTGGGCGTCAAAATCCGTCTGCACATCCCCCTCAATGACTGCCACCTGAAGTCGCTGGTTGAAGTATTCCAGCGTTCGTTCCAGTATGCTCGTCTTTCCTGATCCCGGGGAACTCACCAGGTTGATGACGAAAATCCCTTTCGATGAGAAGAGGTCACGATTGCGTCGCGCGATCTCATCATTCTTCTCCAACACTTTCCGTTCAACTGTAATGATGCTCATGATGTCTTTTCTTCTTCCGTGTCGAGTTCGATTTCTGTAACCTGGAGCTCTCTTCCCGATACGACCGTGGTTTCAACACCGCCGCAGTCAGGACAGACGACGTACCCGATGTCATTAACAAACGTTTTCCGGCATGAGTTGCACAAGACCGTAAACGGGATCTGCTCGATTTCCAGCCGGGCTTGCGCCAGCGGCGTCTGGGCGGAGATGGCTGTGAAACAAAAGTCCAGCGAATCTGCGACCACACCGGAGAGAGTCCCGATCTTCAACCGCACAATCCGGACATCCTCCAGTTCGTCTTCCGGAACGCTCTGACGGATGATATCAGCAATACTCTCTGCGAACGACAACTCGTGCACGTTTCCAGACCTTCAAGTGATGGCAGTGGACAACCAGTCGAACAGTGGCAACAACGGTGCCAACAGCGGATTTGAGCAAAAACAACGATTTCAGAGGGTCAATTCTCGGTACTGAGAATGCTTTTCACTGTCTCTACAACAGCTGGGAGTGAACTACGAATTTTCGGTGAGAGCTCGGTTGACATGGTTTGAAGGTCTTTGATCGAGACAGTGACCAGAAAGAGCCGGGGAAGCGGTCCGAGTAGCGTCGCGGACTCGAGGAGGTCCCGCAGGCCAATATCATGCGCACTGAGGGTTCTTGGAAACTCGCTGGCGAAGCGCGGACGCCTGAGCTGAACGTCCCCCTCAGGTTTCTGATCCATTGTTGCATCAATGACGATAATGGGATCGTACTCCTGAAACAGCGACAACAAATGGAATCCTCCAGTCCCTCCATCCAACAAGGAGACGTGCTCGGGTACCGTTGTTTTTTCCATTTCACGAATCGCGTGCACACCCACTCCTTCGTCTCCCATGAGGAGGTTTCCGATGCCCAGCACGAGTGTCCGCTTCTCCGATGTCATTGTAGTCCGAGACGTTTCTCAAGTGATGATATGGTTTTCGACGACAAAAAGCCAGCCCAGACGGCAAGCAACGCAACGAAGATCCGCTCTGAGGCTCCAGATTGAGGAAACAAAAAGGCAATCCCCGGTGCGGAGGATTGCCTTTCGTTATATGCTTTTGTTTCTACTTCGTTCTCGTTCCGTCCCCTCTTTCGACGAATTTCCACCCTCCGACCATCGAAGACGTCACTCCCCGGCCTTCGACGTAGTCGTGGTAGAAAACGAGGTACACATGGACGATCGAAAACAGGATGAAGAACCACATGAACATATGATGCCATTGGCGTACGGCAAAATCGCCTCCCATCATCGGCACTATCCAGCTGAAGAGTCGCGGCAACCAGGCATCGCTCATAGCGGCGTACAGTCCAAATCCCGTAATGCACTGAAACAGAAAAGCAAGGAATGAGAGAAAGTACGTGAAGCCGGCAAGCGTATTATGTCCGATTGACTGAAGCGGTTTTACCCGCAGCTGGAGAATATCCACCCGAAGCACATCGACCAGTTCCTTGAATTGCTCCTTCGTGTGGAGGATGAAGTTGTCCCATCGGGCGAACTGGTTCCCTACAAATCCCCAGTAGATGCGGAAGACGAAGTTAAAGAAAAAGAGGAACCCGGCGATAAAGTGGATGAACCGTACAATCCCGAACCAATAGCTGTACGACGCTTCAGAAGCGCTTGCAACAGCCAGAGGAGTCCCTATGAGATAGCCCGTCACGGACAGAGCCACCACACAAAGAGCGTTCACCCAGTGATAGAGCCGGACTGGAAGCTGCCAGACGTAGACACGTCCGATAGAGATACTTTCCATACGGCCCTCCTAGTAAGTGTTAATATGATGGACGTAGTCGCCGCGTTCGTCGTAGAGATGCACAGCACACGCGATGCACGGATCAAAGGAGTGGATCGTCCGCAGCAGCTCGAGCGGCTGATCCGGATTCTTCACGGGCGTCCCGATCAGAGCGGCTTCATACGCCGACATCTGGCCTTTACCATCCCGGGGCGATGCATTCCATGTGCTGGGTACCACGAGTTGATAATTGTCGATCTTCTTGTCTTTGATGACGATCCAGTGTGCAAGAGCTCCCCGGGGCGCCTCGGTCAACCCGACCCCTTTTGCCTCCTTCGGCCAGGTCTCCGGATCCCACTTCGCACCGTTGAATACTCTCGTATCACCGTTCTTGATGTTCGCGAGGAGTTGGCTGTAAAACTCCTTCGACCAGTTCGAAACGAGTAAGGTCTCAAGGCCTCGCGCAGCCGTGCGTCCAAGCGTCGAGAAAAGCGCTGCAACCGGGACGTCGAGCTTTTTCAAGGTGCCATTGACGAGCTCCTTCACCTCGGCGTTTCCAGAGGCGTACGCGACGAGGAGTCGCGCCAGCGGCCCGACTTCCATCGCATTCCCTTTCCATCGCGGCGTCTTCAACCAGCTGTATTTCTGCTCCACGTTGAGGAAGTCATAAGGCGGTTTCGGACCGCTGTATTTCAGCTTCGTCTCGCCAACCCAGGGATGCTTTCCTTTGGTATCGCCGTCGCTGTATTCATACCATGAATGGTTGATATATTCCTCGATCTGCTCCGCATTCTTCCCATCAACCTCAAGCACCTTACTCAGATCGCGGTTGAGAATTGCACCACGCGGGAACTTGAATTTCGACGGATCACCGTAGCCGTTCGTCGGCAAGTCGCCGTAAGCCAGGTAGTTTGACAATCCACCCCCCACAGCTCCCCAGTCCTTGTAGAAGCTGGCAACGGCAAGCAGATCGGGAATGTAGACCTTCTCGATAAACTCCCTGGCGTCGTCTAACAGTGTCCCAACATACGCAAGGCGCTCAGCGTTTATCGCGTTCGCATCATCGGGGTTGATGGCGCAGGCAGCCCCGCCAACGAGGTAGTTCGGATGCGGATTCTTCCCACCGAAAATGGTGTGGACCTTCACAACTTCCTTCTGCCACTCGAGTGCCTCAAGGTAGTGGGCTGTTCCAAGCAGGTTAACCTCTGCCGGGAGTTTGTATGCAGCATGCCCCCAGTATCCATTCGCGAAAATACCCAACTGACCGCTATTCACGAACGCGGTCAACCGCTTCTGGACGTCCGCGAAGTACTTCGGGGAGCTCTTGGGCCAGCTTGAGATGCTCTGGGCAATATCCGAGGTCTTCTTTGGATCGGCCTTGAGAGCGCTGACGACATCCACCCAATCGAGGGCATGGAGATGATAGAAATGAACGACGTGGTCCTGCATGTATTGCGCACAGAACATCAGGTTGCGAATGAGCTCTGCGTTCGGCGGAACAGTGATCTGCAAAGCATCTTCCACGGTACGTACCGACGCAAGTGCGTGCACTGTTGTGCAGACGCCGCACGCTCGTTCTGCAAAGGCCCACGCGTCACGCGGGTCACGGCCTTTGAGAATGATCTCGAAACCGCGGACCATGGTTCCTGAACTATAGGCATCGACGATTTTCCCGTCACGTACCTCTGCCTCAATACGAAGGTGCCCTTCGATTCGGGTAATGGGATCTACCACAATGCGCTTTGCCATTAGGCACCCCCTTTCTTCTCAGTCGGTTGCTCGCTGCCGGCGATTCCTTCGTTGATCAATTTGCGCTTCCGGATGTTGGTGGAGACTGCGTGAGCCGCGATACCGACTGCGGTTCCGACACCGAGCGCAACACCGACCGTGTCTGCAGTTGTCTCGATCCCGAACCCCGGGAACGACGCGAGATGCTGATAGAACGGTCCGTTGTCCCAGAAATTCGCTTCACTGCAGCCTATGCAGCCGTGCCCCGATTGAATCGGATAACTGACGCCGTTGTTCCATCGGATGACGCCGCACGAATTGTATGTCACAGGACCTCTGCACCCCATCTTGTAGAGGCAATAACCCCTCTTCGCATTCTCATCGTCGAACGAATCAACAAAGAGCCCGGCGTCGTAATTCGGGCGGCGGTAGCATGTATCATGGACACGCCGTGAATAGAACGCCTTAGGCCTCCCTAACCCATCAAGCTGCGGTATCCTGTCAAAAGCAAGCAAATGGACGATCGTCCCTGCCATCACCTCTGCGATCGGAGGACAGCCTGGAACATTGATGATGGGCTTGCCCGAGATGATTTTGTGGATCGGCGTTGCGCCGGTCGGATTCGGTTTGGATGCCTGGATGCAACCGTTGGAGGCACAGCTCCCCCAGGCTACGATTGCCTTCGCCCCCTCTGCCGCCTCTTTGACGATATCGAGTGCCGTCCTCCCACCGATGCAGCAATAAACTCCGTCGTTTTCCATGGGAACCGATCCCTCGACCAGCATCAAGTATTCGCCTTTGTACTTCTTCATCGTGTTGTGGAGAGCTTCCTCGGCCTGATGCCCCGCTGCAGCCTGGAGCGTCTCAGTGTAATCGAGCGAGATCTTGTCAAGCACGATATCCGAAACAATCGGATGGGATGAACGGATGAACGACTCACTGCAGCAGGTGCACTCCTGGAAATGGAACCAGACAACCGGCAGCCTGGACTTGGTGTCCATCGCTTTCACTACCTGGCCCAGGCCGCTTACTTCAATTCCAGCCATTGCGGCCAGCCATCCGGCAAAACGAAGGAATTCTCGGCGAGAATATCCTTGTAGCTGCGCCTGTTCCCAAATGGAGAGAGGTTTATCGCCCATTGTTACCTCCTTGAGGAAATTGAAAAAACAAACGGCGCGCAGTCCGGAAATGACTCCGCGTCCGGGTTTGAATTGCTAAGATCTGTCGTAGATTGGGAATTCGGTGACTGAGATCGTCGTTGCCAGGTTCTCTTTGCTTTTGTGTTGAGCGAGCAACCTTGAATCGTTTCCGATCAGTGTTTTCTGGTTATCACGTCAGAGAAAGAAACTTCTGCCTGATGTTAGTTCGGGCTCTGACCAAGGGAAGGACGAGCCCGCGATAACTAGTATTGGTGCATCTCAGCCATTCTTGGAGGTTCAACTAAGAGGCTCCAGCCAACCGAGAGATTGGTGGACTTAGGGCGAGGGATAGATGCCCCCTAGCAAGCAACCCTTCCTCAATTTCAGTGCCATTTGTGACATCTGCGAATGTTGAATAATTTTGAATCTAATCCTTGTTGAGTTTCGCAACTACAGGAAATCAGCAGCCACGACCTTCGCAACGTTGCGAAGCGCCGGAATGCACGCTGTTCTCAAAGTTTCGCTTCCTTGCCAGTAGCAAGCTTCGTGGCGGGGAGATCAGAGAGAATCCAAGGGGGGGCGAGTGTAGGTTGCATAAAGTACAAAAAGAAATGACCGCTACCTCTCACAGAAGACTATGAGCTTGAGATAGCGGTCATCTTATCAATCCACCGATCAAATGGGCCCATCAGACAACACTGCGACGGCATTTGAGAGCAGATGCTTCTTAGCCCCGTTTCTCGATCGGAACGTAATTGCGTTCGCCGTACCCGAGGTATACCTGGCGCGGACGAGCAATCTTCTGGTCGGGATCCAGCAACAGTTCCTGCCATTGCGCAAGCCAGCCAGAGGTTCGCGGAATCGCAAACAGGACTGTGAACGCCTCAGACGGGAATCCGAGAGCCTCGTAGATAATCCCCGAATAGAAATCCACGTTTGGATACAGCTTCCGTTTTACGAAGTAGTCATCCTGCAGCGCGATGCGTTCTAATTCGATCGCGATTTCCAGCAGCGGATTGCGGCCTGTCACCTCGAACACCTGGTCGGCCGCCTCCTTGATAATTTTGGCGCGTGGATCATAGTTCTTGTAGATCCGATGCCCGAATCCCATCAAACGTCCACCTTCGCCCGACTGCACCTTCTTGACGAACTCTGGCACTTTTTCTTTGGCGCCAATTTCACGAAGCATTCGAAGCACCTGTTCGTTCGCACCACCGTGCAATGGTCCATACAAAGCCGCCGCCGCACCGGCTGTCGAAACAAAAGGATCCGCCTGTGAACTGCCGATACTGCGCATCACGTTGGCACTGCAATTTTGTTCGTGGTCTGCATGCAGGATAAAGAGGATGTCGAGGGCCCGCTCGAGGACTGGGTTGACTTTGTATTTCGGCTCGGTCATCTTGAAGAGCATGCCCAGGAAATTTCCGGGATAGCTGAGGTCATTGTCGGGGTACACGTATGGCTGACCCAAGTGATGCCGGTATGCGAACGCCGCAATCGTGGGCATCTTGCCAATGAGTCTGAGGATCTGGAGTTTGCGCGATTCTGCATCAAAGATGTTCTTTGAATCCGGGTAAAACGTGGACATTGCTGCGATCGTGCTCACGAGCATCCCCATTGGATGTGCGTCGTAATTGAATCCCTCCATGAACTTCTTGATGTTCTCGTGAATCATTGTGTGGTGAGTGACGTCGTATGTCCAGGTCGCGAGCTGTGTTTTGGTCGGAAGCTCTCCGTTGAGGAGGAGATACGCGACTTCCAGGTACGAGCACTTTCCGGCAAGTTGTTCGATCGGGTACCCGCGGTAACGCAGGATTCCTTTCTCTCCATCGATAAAGGTGATCTTGCTGTGGCATGATGCCGTGTTCATGAATGCAGGATCGTAGGTCATCATTCCAAAGTCGTCATCCTTCACCTTGATCTGGCGAAGGTCGATCGCTTTGATGGTGTCGTTCGTGATTGGCACCGTAAGTTCTTTGCCGGTGCGATTGTCTTTGATCAGAAGATTGTCAGGCATGATATGATTCCTCCTGTGCGTTTTGGTGATTGTCCGGTTCCCAAATCAGTCGAACTTCTTTTTTATGATGTGCGAATTGTCTTCTTCGGATCGAATACGGCAAAGATCTCTGCCACTCGGGGTACTGCCTTTCCAGAAGGCCGGGATGGCCGACTCTCTGGATCGCTTGCTAAAAAATGGTTGGTTTTCTCAAATTCGACAACGCTGTGGCTTCGAAATTTGCTCAATTCTCGTGCCATTGGCAATGTCGCATAAGTACTCAACAATAGTGCGGTGTACATAATTTCTGCAGGCGTGACGTTCCTAGCGATGACACAATGACGCCGTTCGTTCTCATAAGTGCTAAATAAGACGGTATCTGGGAAGGGATTTGTGCACCCGAATCCGGGTGGGATCGCCAAAAAAAACTCGGCCCAGCTTCAAAGGCTGGGCCGAGTAGGATGGTGAAGGGTTGATCAACACTTCATCAATGGACTTCCTTTTTTAGAAGCTCTTTCACGACGTCCTTGTGCACTGTCATTCCAAGCATCTTCAGTTTCACATAGTCTTCGGAGTAGAAATAGTACCCAGGATGGGAATTATTCCTCGAACCGGCACCGGAGTCCTTGATGAGGTACCAATCCTTCCCCTCCTTCTCAAGGTACCCTACAAGATGGATCCCGTGATCATCGCCCGTGGTCCCGTTCGTAAACCGGAATTGCCGGGCACTCTCATCGATGTACTCGGAGGGTATATCGAACGTCGGCACAATAGCGACACCTGCATGCCCCTCATATCCCGGCTCTGACACATCTCCACCGATGCAGACGGAATACCCTGCTCGAATGGATTTCTTGATGGCAGCCATGAATTCGTTCAGTGGAACATTAAAGTACTCTTTGCTGTGCCACCAGTTGTCAGGCACTTCATATTCGACCCACTGGTAGTACGGTTTTTCCATCAGCGACATGATTTCGACATAGTCATCGAGATTCAATCGTACAACCTGATCCAGGTACTCCCTGGGCGTCAGCGACTTTCCGTCGACCACCACTGTTTTCGGAGGTTCGCCGATATAGTGGTTGAGTATTACCTTGATTGTGTTCGTTGCCTCTTCTTCGTTCCAGGCATTGCTCGCCTTGAAGGATTGGAGGTAGGCGTTCATCTCTTCAAAAAGCTTGGTATGATCGTGAAACTTCTGTCCCGGCTTCATGCCAGTGTACGACTCTCCAGGGACGATGCCGTAGGTCTTCCAGATTCTGAACACCGCATTCGCTTCCGAGCCTTCGCCAAACGCCGAGTTGCCCCGTTCACGTACAAACCTTCGCGCCTTTTCAACGTACTCCCAGTATACCGTATAGAGCTCTGAGAGCTTTATCTCGCGTTTCGTCAGGCGATAGATCTCAGACTCGAAATACGAGGTAGTCGAAAAACACCAGCACATGCCGGACAACGCCTGAGATATCGGCTTCGAGTGCCACACTTTCGTGAAGTCATTCACTGTTGACGGTCGATAGAGGCCGTTGAAATCGAGAAGCAATTGTCTCTTTGTCGATTGTGGCGTCGCCACAAATCGGGCTGCTTCTTTCTTGATCGAATCCATAAACTCGTTCTTCGGCTCCACAAACACAGCACGGTCACGTCGGACAGCCTGTGCGTTGAGCATCGCTGAACCCACAATGACGATTATACACGCGAATATTAGAACTTGCTTCATTTGTCCCTCCATTAAGTCATGTTACAGGATATGCGGAATAAACATCTTCGTTTCTTCCAAGTACGCTTCATACTCCTCTCCAAATCTCTCCACCATTTCTTTCTCCTCCCGTCGAGCCGTGCCTATAATTGCGGCCACGTCGATCACCGCACACACACCACCAACCCACGAGAGCTGCTTGAAGAAGACGCCAAGTCCGAGTATCATCAGTGAAGCGTAAAGCGGGTGACGTATGTATTTGAATATACCAACTTTCACAAGTCGGGTAGTGTTCTCAAACTGACCATCCGGCTTTCCAACAACTTTGAGCACACGGAATCCTTCAACAGCCGGGACAACAGACCCGCACAGCAGAATCCAGGAAACGATCTGATGCCACGAGAACGGGTCAACAAACCAGACGCGCCAATTCAGCAGACAAAGCATCAAAATACTTTCAAAGGCGAAGAATCGATAGAACCCATGAAACCGTCCTGCCTTCACAGAGAACCGCCACGTGAAGATCAACAAACCGATTGTCCCGACCACGAGGACGACGATTTCACCACCATTCAAGAATGGTTGCATTCTGTTTGCGAGTCAATGCTCTCTGTTTCAGTTCTTGACCCTTTGAACGGGCAGCCGGACAATCGTTTTCATTTTCTCCGGCTTCGCTTTTCTTGGATCACTTAGATAGATCTCATGATGCTTGCCGCTTAACTCGAGACCCCGATCCTTTGCGAAGGAATGAAGTCTTTGTATGGTCGGTCCCTCTTGCGCATAGGTTCCAATGTGCATGATCTGAACGCTGAGGCCCTCCTCCAGACCCTCAAGGCGGATTCTCTGCAACGCTGCCAATCCCTTCTTTTCCATTGCTGTCTTGATGCATTTAGAGAAGAGTGACTTGGTGACGACTTTTGGCTGCAGGATCATCAGCGTCCACTTCCAGCTGTCCTTGTTGGCTGTCATGAATGCGCCTATGTCGTCGGCCCACCACAGTCCTTCGAGGGCCATGACCGGATAGTCGACTTCCTTTTCTTTCTTCACCTTGAACTTCAGTGTGTACGCCGCGGCGTACAAAGCCTGCACCGCCTCCTGAAACTCACGCGAGGTGTTGGGATCCCCCGAACCATCGATCATAAGGTATTGGAACTTTGGAATCCGCACTACCTCCACCTCCTTCGGCGACGGAGCGTAGAGTTCTTT
>Ga0187886_1001550_pt1 | contig 20621 bp, 14 predicted proteins | sample June2016WEW_20_1_FD_133001 | JGI IMG/M metagenome (GOLD analysis project Ga0187886, IMG submission 133001) | Peatland microbial communities from SPRUCE experiment site at the Marcell Experimental Forest, Minnesota, USA - June2016WEW_20_150 | ecosystem: Environmental > Terrestrial > Soil >... | reverse complement strand
ATCGGGAGCAAGTATAGCGGCTGAGTTCTCCAGGCAATTCTAAGAACTTCCAGCGCGGTCCAGCGCGGATCGTAATCGCCCTAGTCGATCGGTTCGGCCTGGACGCTGAAGCCGTATCATATGTTGTCCAATTTATCCTCACCTTTTGTATGTTTTTTTTGATTTACAAAATTATCCCTGATCAGAAGGTCCACGTCAAATCCGCCCTTCAGGCGGCTCTCGTCACGGGCCTGCTTTGGGAACTGACCAAACATCTTTTCACCTGGTATGTCGTCCATATCGCACGCTATTCCAATCTTTATGGCTCATTAAATAGCTTGGTCCTTTTTGTTCTGTGGATCTATTATTCGTCGACGATTCTTGTCGTGGGAGGGGAGTTCGCCTATTTCTTGGAAGAAGACCGACAACGATCGATTGTCTGACAAGGGCGGCCCAGGATGCGTAGGTCGGATTCGGAAGGGAGGACCTCATCCCTGAAAGATGGACCAAACCAGGGGGCAGCCTCAAAACTTGAAAATCTCATTTCAGGAGTGGTATATTGACGCGGGACAGGTTAACCGATGGCTATCGGCTTCCTTAAAGGACGATGAGCAGGGTGTTTGTGACAGCGGTCGTTGCTGCGGTGTTGCGGGGGTTTTGTACCCCCTGCCGTACGGCCGCAAAAAATTCCCATGAGCTAATGTTTTGGTGATAACCTCTCGGAGGATATAGATCATGGCCGGCATAAATATCATCACCGTCGAAAGAGAATCGGAATGGAAGGACTTCATCGATCTTCCATGGAGGATTTATGCTGCGTACCCCAAATGGGTTCCTCCCCTTAAGAAGGACGTTCGCCGGTTGCTGGACCCCGCCAAGCATCCTTTTTGGGAATCTGCCGAGCGCGTCCTCTTTCTAGCCCGACGCGGTTCGGACAAAGTGGGAAGAATCGCGGGCATCATAGACCATCGTTATAACCAGTTCCACGGTGAAAAGATGGGCATTTGGGGATTTTTCGAATGTGCTGATGATCAAGAGGCCGCGGCGGCCCTCTTCTCTTCCGTGGAGACGTGGGCACGCCAGAAGGGGATGACCTTCCTCAGAGGCCCTCTCAACCCGTCCACCAATTACGAGCTCGGGTTGCTCATTGAAGGATTCGATTATCCGCCTGCGGTGGAGATGCCATACCACCCGCCGTACTACTCAAGGTTGGTCGAATCGTGCGGTTTTGCTAAAGAGAAGGACCTGCTGGCCTTCTTGATAGAGGGCGATTATCATCTTCCCGAGTGGATGGATAGCCTGGCCGGACGTATCGCCCGGAAAAAGGGCATCCACATCAAACGCATCAATCGAAAGGATGTGGACGCCGAGTTTGCCTTGATCAGGGAGATCTACAATGACAGCTGGTCGGGGAACTGGGGTTTTGTCCCGTTGAGCGATAATGAGATGCGGGACATTCAAAGGAACGTTATGCAATTTGCGGACACGGACCTGGCTTTCTTCATCTATTATGAGAACGAACCCGCAGCGGTGTGTGTGATCTTTCCCGACATGAATCCTCTCCTCAAGCGTCTCAACGGGCGGATCGGCGGGATGGGTTTGCTCAAGGCGCTCCTGTATCGGCGGGAAATCAAGGGAATACGATTGCTGATGTTCGGGATCAAGGACAAGTACCGGCAGATGGGCATCCCCCTATTAGCCTTCCACCACGTCGTTGAGGTCGTGAGGGAAAAAAAGAAATATCGTTATGCGGAGCTTGGCTGGACGCTGGAGGATAACGAGGCGATCAATTCATTAATAGAGGAAGCCGGCGCAAGGGCCTATAAGAAATATCGCATCTTCAGAAAGTCGTTATAGTCTAAACAGGTGAACGCACAGAGTCGAAACAGAGGTCGGGACATGGTGGCTGAGTCTCGCGGTCCCATCATCGCTTTCGTCTGGCGGCCTGAGGAGATCATCCCACCGGTAACCCAAATGGCTCATCGAACGGGGAGCCGTGCGATCTTCGATTTTTCAACGATGGAGACGCAAGCCCTGCCTTCTTTCTTACGAAAGGCGGCCCCTGCTTGTCGCGTTACCGATATCAAGATCTCTGCTGTCACCTTCATGGATCCATCTTTGGGACGGTTACTAAAGGAAATAGGGGTCCAGAACATATGGGTCGAATGCCACCCCCAGTCTTTCCGGGGGGATACGTCCGGCCTTCTCCAGAGATTGAGAGAATTGTCGGAAAACACCCGTTGTTTTCCGATCGTTGGAGACTTGGATATCCTGGCAGCGATTTTGAAGGATAGTTCGGGAATTGGACGCATCGTCCTGAAAGGATGCGAGGCCTCTGGATTCGTGAGCGGTGAAACAATCGGACTTCTCTACTCGGCAGCCAAGGAAATGGTGCGCGATTCCGCGAGATTTCCGGACATCCTCATCTGGGGCGGCGTGTGGACGCCTGAGGCAGCAGCGGCATTTTTGTCCACAGGAGCAGCAGGGATCGTCTTCGAGAGCGTCCATTGGCTGACGGACCTTGTGGCCATTGATAACCCCCAACGCCAGCAACTCGCCAAAATCCGCACGGATTCGACCTCATTGGTTGGCTTAGACATTCAGGTTCCTTGTCGACTTTTCAATAAGGGAAACTCGGTGGCGTTCCAGGAGATCAAAACGTTCGAGGACTCGCTGTGCAAAACAGATATTACGGAGGAAAGCCGACGCCGCTTCGTCGACCACGTGAATTCCCTGTCCCGACAACCTCTGGAGAGCCAGTTCACCAAAGATGAGGTCATCCCTCTGGGGGTTGAAGCGGCCTTTGCGGCGTCGTTTGCTGAGCGTTTCGGGGCCGGAACTGAAAAGGCCGTGAACGCCTTCATCGAAGAGATTCGAAACGTATGCCGCTCGGCTGAGGTGAAAAAAGATGGCTTTTTAGACAGCCCTTCCGCCAAGGAGCTGGGAACGAAATATCCATTTATCCAGGGCGCCATGTCCTCCATCACCGATATCCCGGAGTTTGCCGCGAGAATTGCTGATGCCGGAGGATTGCCGACGATCGCCCTTGGCCTGATGAATGCGGAGGCTCTAGATCGGAGACTGGGTCGTCTGCCGGAAGTTATGGGAGAGCGATCTTATGCCGTGAATATCATTTCTTTGGCGGAGAATCCTTTCCGGGAGACTCAGCTGGACTGGATAAAGAAAACGAAGCCCCGTTTTGTCTGGATCGCCGGAGGGGACATCTCTCCCATAAGAGAATTGCTGGAAGATGGCATCGAGGTGGCTTATATCGCCCCAGATGAGGCCCTGCTGAAGCTCGCGCTGGAAGCGGGCGTGCGGTACGTGGTCTGCGAGGGGTATGAGGCAGGCGGCCACGTGGGGGAACATAGTACCCTGACCCTTGCCCAAATGGTGTTGGACCTCAAACGGCAAAAGCCAACCTTGTTCCAAAATTGTCGCGTGGTCCTTGCCGGGGGGATCTTCAATCGCGAAACAGCATTCATGGCCGCCATGCTCGGCGCAGACGCCATCCAGATGGGCACCGCCTATCTGGCCACACAGGAGATCGTTGAAACGGGCGCTCTGACGGCGCTCTACCAGCAGATGGTTCTGGAATCGTCTCCGGGGGGGACCGTCGTTACCGGTCGAAGCACCGGACTCCGGGTGCGGTCTTTGAGGACACTGAGGATAGCCGCTGTATTATCTCTGGAGAGAAAATTTGCGGCGGGTCACCAGGATGAGACCTCCTTCCGGACGAAGATGGAGGAGATGACGGCGGGAAGTCTCTTCGTTGCCGCCCGAGGTATGGACAAGCAAGGCAAGCCTCTGTCTGAACGGACCTGCATGGAACGCGGGCAATTCATGAGCGGCGCCAGTGCCGGACTTATCAGTAAAGCACAGAAGTTGGAGTCCTTTCACCGTGAGTTAGCCGAAGGGGCTCTTGACCTGCATCAGCCATTCAAAGGGACCAGCGAAGAAATGACCTCTAGCGTCTCGCTGCCGATAACAACTCCATCCTTCGGTGTTGGCCGGGCGGACGTGCGCAAAGGCGATCATGAAAGAGTTGCCATCACTGGGATGAGCATCGTTAATGCCCTGGGGAAGAGTCCGGAGGAGACATGGGCGGCAAGTCTGGCCATGAAGAGCGGAATTACGCGTATTCCGTCCTCATGGTGGGACCAGGAGCGTTTTTATGATCCCCGGCCGCACATCATGGATAAAACCTATTGCAATGTCGCTGCCTTTATAGATTTTCATGCCTCGCGCGGCGAACTCGGGATTCCGCCCCATGATTTTCGAACGATGACCGACGCCACAAGGATCACCATGTGGCTGGCTGAAAATGCCATCCGGACCTCCGGCATCCTGGAGTCAGGCATCCCCCCCGAGCGAATCGGAGTCCTTATCTCCCAGAACTCGGGAGAGTCGGCGGCAACCCTGACACCTTTGATCATCAGAGAAAATGTTCACAATATCCTTGCGGCTATCCGACAGTCGGTTCCTGTAACGCCGGAGCAGGAGCAAGCCATCGAAAAAGAGTTGAAGTCCAGATTCATGGCCCCGGACGACACCACGCTTCTGGGCAGACTCAGCTGCACAGCGGCCGGCTTCATCTGTAACCGGCATGGGTTTATGGGTCCCAGCTTCTCAGTCTCCGCGGCCTGCGCGTCCTCACTGGTCGCACTTCACAGCGCCATCCAGATGATACAAAACGGAATCATCGATGCCGCCGTCGTCGGAGGGGGTGAGGAGAAGCTCACCCACATTCATTTTATCGAATTCTCCGCGCTGGGCGCACTTTACGGACTATCCGGACGGGAAAGACCCGCTCACGAATGCTCGCGTCCCTTCGATGCCCAAAGAGATGGCATGGTCCTCGGCGAAGGCGGGGGAATGATCGTGATTGAGCGGGAGAGTCTGGCGCGTAAAAGAGGAGTGCCGGTCCACGCCATTATTACCAATATGGGAGCGAGCAATAATCATCTGGGTATGGTGGAATCATCAAGTGTCACCCAGGAAATAGCCATCGGCAACTCCTTCCGCGGGATATCCTATGGACCCGATGCCGTGGACATGGTGGAATGCCATGCCACAAGTACTCGGCAGGGAGACGTCGAGGAGGTTCGGGCTCTGAAGACATTCTTCAAGTCCTCCAATCACACCATGCTGACCGCATTCAAATCCCAGATCGGACACACCCTGGGTGCCTCGGGCATCATCAGTCTCATTCGGGGAGTCACGGCCATGAAGGCGGGGGTTTTACCGCCTACCCTCAATTATACGCATCCAGACCCGCAGATTGGTCTGGAAGGGTCTGGGCTTTTTGTCGCCCCGGAGCCGCTTGATTGGAAGCGTCGGGCCGGCCAGCCAAGAAGGTTTGAGGTCAATGCCTTCGGGTTTGGAGGGTCCAACTATGTCGTCCAGTTGGAACAGGCCTTGAATGGAGAGGATCAGGTATTGATCTCCCTGGGGAAAGAGGCTCAAACGGAGGGCGACCATTCGGCGCTCCAAGGCGTCTCTTTCTTCCGCACTCAGGTTGACGGCGGGTCCTGCCGGATGGCTATCGTGGCAGAATCCGAAGAAGAGGCGATCACGGCCATAGAGAAGTCGGCCTCTCTTATCGAAGCCGGAATCACCGCACCCAAAACATCGAGGTCTCTGGCGCAGCAGGGAATCTTTATCAGCCCTGAGAATTTGCCGGTGCCGCCGCTGGCTTTTGTATTTCCCGGACAGGGGGCCCACTATATGGGAATGGGGAGGGAACTCTACGAGTCCTTCCCCGTCATCAAAGAGTGGCTGGATCGGTCGGCAGCGGTAGCGGACTTCGACCTCCTGCGCTTGTTGTTTCATGATCGAGAGGAGAACCTTCAGAAGACCCGCTGGCAGCAACCTGCCCTGTTCGCCCTGGAACATGCCATGGCTCAATATCTTGTTTCTCTTGGCATTCATCCTGCGGGTGTGGCCGGCCACAGCCTGGGCGAACTGACAGCTTTGTGCCTGGCCGGCGTATTTTCCATGGAAGATGGGTTCCGAATCGTGAACATGAGAGCCCTCTGCATGGACAAGGCCGCCGCTATGAATATTGATCCCGGTGTCATGGCGGCCGTGGATGCCCCTATCGAAATGCTGAAAGACATGATGAAGGGACAGGAAAATATCCATATTGGCAATATCAATTCACCGAACCAGGTCATCCTGAGCGGCAACACCGAGACGGTCAAGAATCTTGGCAAAAAATTGAAAGAGATGGGGTACCGATGTACCCTCTTGCGGGTGAGCATGGCCTTCCACTCTCCTATCATGCGGGTCATCCATGACGAACTCGAGGCCTATGTGGCCTCCATTCCGTTCCATTCTCCAAAGATCCCCGTCATCTCCAACACGACCATGGCGCCGTATCCATCAGATTCCGGTGAAATCAGGCGAATCCTCATGGCCCACCTCGAGTCTACCGTCCATTGGGAGAATAACGTTCGGACCCTTTGGAACGACTACGGAATCCGGCTCTTCGCGGAGGTAGGCCCTGGCGATATATTAAGCAATCTCATCACCGACACGCTCCCTGACTCCGTGTGCATCCAGACCTGCATCCCCCCGGCAGAGTGCATCACGTACAATACCGCCCTTGCTCAACTCTTCGTTCAAGGGCACCTGAAGGTTCGCAGAGAACCGAGGATAGTCATCCTCTCTGCATTCAGGAAGGCTCCCGCATCTATCCGCAACACCCCGGACGGACAGGCCCTCGCTGGCCTCGCTGAGACGTCCGAGCATCAGGACTATTTAAAGGCGCTTATTCACATCATCATGGACGCGACAGGGTTCAACAGGGATGAGATTCAACCCGATATGGATCTCCGGAGGGACCTCTCCATCCGCTCCAGCCGTCTCCCGATCATCATGGATGCCGCGGAACGCCATTACGGAATCACCATCGAACTGGAGGATTTCATCCATGTCCGCACTGTGAGGGACATCGCGCGGAAGATTTCCGAGGTCGTCGCCAGGAATAAAGGTACCGGATTACGGCCTGCCACCGAGGCGGATCATTTGGGCTCTGCCATCCCGGACGGACAGGCCTCCCCTGCCCTCGCCAAGACCTCTGAGCGCCAGGAGGATCTAGAGGCGCTTATTCAAATCATCATGGGCGCGACAGGATTCAACAGGGATGAGATTCGACCCGATATGGATCTCCGGAGGGATCTCTCCATCCGCTCCAGCCGTCTCCCGGTCATCATGGATGCCGCGGAACGCCATTTCGGAATCACCATCGAACTTGAGGATTTCATCCATGTCCGCACCGTGAGGGACATCGCCCTGAAGATTTCCGAGATCGTCGCCAGGAAAGAAGGTGCCAGCTTCCGGCCTGCCGCCAAGGCGGCTGAAACCGGCTTAGGGCGAGATAAAACCCTGAAGCCCTTACAGGATGAGGCGAGTTTGAAGCGGCTCTTATTCAAAAACGTTCCTATGGAGCTACCGGTCTCGGCCCCCATTAAATTGAGTCCAGGCGAGTCGGTGCTTGTTTTCTCACCTAACAGACATGACGAAATGGCCAAAAATGTCGGAGATATCTTCCGACGGGATTACGGGGTTGACACGATTCCCCTGCTATTTATGCAGGCCAAAGGTACCGGACAAGAAGGTCATGATATTTTGACGGATGAAGGGTCTTGTCAGGTATCCCAGAGAATATCGAGTTTAGCGTCCCTGGCCGGGATGGTTATCAGCTTGCCTAAGGGCTGGTCGAGAAAAATAAAAGGCCTAGCGGATGTTTCGCGGCTTTTGAGGGGACTGTTTTTGCCGCTGAAGGCATTTCTTCGGTCGCCGGCGAAGAAGTTCGTCGTGCTTATTCATTGCCGTGATGATGCCGAAACTCTCGGTCGGCTGCTGGCAGAGGGAATGCTCGGAATGTTCCTGAGCGCATCACAGGAATACTCATCGGTCCAGTTTCGCACACTGCAAATCGACAGAGCTGGCGATCTTCGCGCTGCCTTACGCGGCGCTCTGGACCGAGGATACACCGCGGTGGAGATGATCCATTGTGATGGACGGGTCTTCACCTCGGAGGGATATGTGGCTCCCTCGATCTTCAGAAATCTTTCAAGTCTCAATCTCAATCCTGGAGACATTGTCGTGATGTCCGGGGGTGCATCCGGTATCAGCGCTCACCTGGCTCGCAGCCTTGCGCCCTTCAGGCCACGGATAGTTTTCCTGGGGAGGACTCCTATAGGTCCAGCGATCCATTCTGCAAAGACGGCACCGGGGCCGCTGCTTTCTAAGTCGAATACTTCCGGCCACGGAACATCGGAGATGGCTCAGACACTGGCGGATTTACACTCATCGGGAATCGAGGCCGCATACTATGCCTGCGATGTCACGGACCCCAAGGCGGTTGACGCTGTTATGGGTGAGGTGGCCAAGCGTTATGGCAAGATCGATGGAATCATTCACGGCGCCGGGGTTTTAAGGGATGGTTTCCTTGACCAAATGACGCCAGATGACCTCTCCATGGTCGCGGATGTCAAGTTCCTCGGTGCCCGGAATTTGTTTTTGGCGACAGAAAAGGCGGGCTTGAAGTTTTTTGTGGGCCTGTCCTCGGTGGCCGCCATCCAGGGCAATCCCGGCCAGACCAATTACGCTGCAGCCAACCGGATGATGTCGGCGTTCATCAGATACCTGGGCATCAAACATGGAGCCGTGCGGTTCAAGGCTTTGATGCTTCCCCCCGTCGAGGGGGCTGGCATGGCCGAGGATCCGGAAGTCCGCGAAATTTTGCAGCGAAAGGGTGTGGGGTACATCCACGTCAATGAGCTTGCCGGGCTTTTCTGCAGAGAGCTTTTTGTGGCCTCGGCCGACGACGATTGGGTGATGTTTATGAGGAGACTGCCGGCCCTGAAGACGGCGCGGATCAATGATACCATCAATCCTCTACCCGGCGGGGAACTGGAGGGAGGTACCGTGGCCTCTAGCTGCGAGAATTTACCCATGATAGAGGGAATCACGAGCCTAGACATGCGTCAAGGGAAGCTGGAGGCGGTGAGGACGTTTTCTCTGGAGAAGGACCTTTGGATAGCGGACCACAAGCCTTTCAAGTTCGTCAAGCATCCTCTGGTTTCAGCGGCGATGGTTCTGGAGACATCCATGGAAGCCGCAAGGGTTATGTATCCTCATCTGCAGGTGCGCGGGGTTCGCCAGATGAGATTTATGGAAATGATACTATGTCCCCCGGGGATTCCACGGCCTTGCAGGATATCCTGTCGGCGAGTCGATGCTTTGCCTGGAGAGGCGATGTGCGAAGTGACTCTTTCGGCACAGGAGATGTCTTCAACAGGAAGATTGACAGACCGCTTTACACCGCACGACATGGGCCAGGTCATCCTCGATGGCGGCCAAGGCCATTTAGGGGAGGGGTTCTCTGATTTCCCAGTCCGGCTGGACGAATTGCAGACGCCGCCCATGGATCATCGCAAGGTCCTTCAATGGTACGCAGACGGCTCTGGATTCGAGGGCAGGTACCGTGTGATAGACGTTCTTGACGGCGCAGGTCCAGGGGTGGTGCGGGGCCAAACCACCTACCGGCAGATGAGTGATTTCGCACATCTGCAAAACGCCCAGTACCAATACTCACCTTATCTTTTCGAGGCGCTTATGCAGCTGGTTGGCTTCTCCATGGCTGCCATGGCCCCCACGCAGCAACAGGCCATGATTCCCGTAGGAGTTGGCGAGATGAGATTTTTGCGAAAATGCCGAGAGGGAGAACAGATCACTGTAGAGGCTCGAATGCGGATGGAGGATGAGAAAGGCTACGTCTGGGACGCCAGAGGAATTGACGATCAAGGCCGCACCATCATGCAGGTTTATGGGTTGCGCATGCAGAAAGTTTCGGAGTAAAGCGTCGTTCAGAAAAAATGAGAGCGGATGTGATCATGGATGGCCAGGAGATAACCGTCAAAGCCGTAAGTTTCCCTCATCAAAGGGGAACCGTCTTATACGCGTACTCGCCATCTGAGGCTGAGACTACCGCAGGTCACAGAGCAAGCCGGACGGCAGATAAGATTCATTTGGTGTCTATTCTGCGGGAGCATCTTGTGGGGATGGAAGGTTCTCCCTGGACAGACTGTCGTTTCTCCAATAGAGCGGATTTGCCAATTCAGGTGGTCCTCGACCCGCTTGGCAGGCCGCAACTCCTTCTGGGAGAATGTGAGGGGCCGGCCATTTCTTTTAGCGAGGGCGGCGGAAAAATATGGGCCGCCCTCTCCGGAGATACCTCAGATATTGGTATCGATGCGGCAGGGACAGATGAATTCCCAAAAGAGTATCCTTTTCACCGGGTCTTCCATATCCAAGAGCTTCAGCAGGCCTTGAGGTTGACAAGCGGAGATTTGAAAAAAGCATCCGCCCTGCTCTGGTCTGTCAAGGAAGCTGCTGTCAAGGCATTGGGATGCGCATTCCATCTTGTGGATCCGCGGCACATCTGTGTCTATCCATCGGCTGCAGAAAAGGACGGCTGGGATGTCTTTACAGTATGCTTATCAGGAAAGGCTCTGGTGCGGTTTCCCATGATGGCGAGCCGATGCATATGGGTACGTTCGCTTTTCCAAGAGAAGATGTGGCTTTCCATCGCCCTGTTGAATAGGCAACTGATCAGGACCGTCCACGGCCGGGCCGATGTCTAATCGCGGCGCCTGAGGGAGATTCAGGAGAAGTGGCACGCCGGCGGAAAATAGCATGACGGAGACGACATCGACCGGGAAAAACCTCCGCATCTCCGGTCTCTACGGCACGCGCATCTCTTTCCTCAAGGCCGGTCTCCAGGTTACCGACGCCGTCCTCCTGGGATCCCTCCTCCTGTTCGCGATCCTGATCGCCGTTTTTCACGACCGGATCCCCAACCCGATGATCCTGCTCGCCAGAACGGGGTTGTGGGCCGCTGTCTACGTCGGTTCCATCTATCTCCTCCCCCTGCTGAAGAACCGTATCCTGTACTTCCTGGTCCGGGCGGGCGCAGTCCAGATCGTGCTCTACGAGCTTTTCCTGATCTGCCAGCGCCTCCAGCTGATATGGGTCCGTAACTGGCAGGACGAAGCCCTTCTCGGCTGGGAGAAGGCCATTTTCGGAGTCCAGCCCACGGTCTGGCTCCAGAGGTTCATCTCGCCGCCCCTCACGGAATGGCTGATGTTCGCCTACGTGATGTACGCTTTCATCTATCCCGTTCTCGGCGCCCTGATCTATTTCAAGCAGGGCGAACGGGCTCTCGAGGATTACTGGCTGACCCTGGCCCTGGCCAACCTCGCCTGCTTCATCGGGTTCATGATCTTCCCCATCGCCGGCCCCATGCACCAGATCGCAGACGCCTATTCAGTCCCCCTCAAGGGCGGCTTCTTCACGGCCTGGGGCGAACACATCCGGACCCATATCCACGAGATCGGGAGCAATCTCCCCAGCCCCCACTGCGCTATCGCGACAGTCATGTGGCTCATGGCCCATCGCTATGTCCGGACGGCCTTCTATGTTCTGGCGCCGATCGTCATCTCCATTTACGTCTCCACGTTCTTCCTCCGCTTCCATTATCTCTCGGACACCGTGGCTGGAATTCTGACCGCGTTGCTTGTGATCATCGTCGCCCCGGCGTTCCCTAGGGCTTGGAACGCGGCCGCGCGGCCCCGGAGGAAGGCGTGAGGAAGCTGCTGATCACGGGCGCCAACGGGTTCATCGGCGCGAATCTCTGCCGGCATTTCCTGGCCCGCGGTTGGGACGTGCACGGTTTGGTCCGCAAGACGTCGGACATCCACAGTCTGAAGGGCCTTGACGTCAAGCTCATTTTCGGAGAGCTTCAGGATCCGGAAACATTCCGGATCCCGGCCGACATCGACAACATCATCCATTCGGCTTCGATCGTCTCCGACAGGGCCGACGACGAGACCTGCCGCCGGAACATCTACCTGCTGGCCGTCAACCTGGCCCGGAAGATCGAGGAGATGCCAAGGCCGCCGCGGCGGCTGGTCCACATCTCGACGGCCCTGACGCTCGGTTTCGATGCCGCGGACATTTCCGAAGAAAAGCCCGGCAAGCCCGCCCTCTTTTTCGCCTACACCCGGTACAAGCTTCAGACCGAGCAGTTTTTTCTCGACCAGTGGAAAGCCCGCGGCCTGCCGGTCGTCATCCTCCGGCCGGGGGACGTCTTCGGCCCGCACGATCGGGTTTCGAGCGTCGAGTTGCTGAAGGCCTGCGAACGCGGCGTCCCCCTGATCGTGGGGAAAGGCCGTCACCGGTTCGGCTACTGCTACAGCGGCAACCTTTGCCAGGCCGCCGAGCTGGCCCTGGCCAAGGAGGGGATCGAGGGCCGTGCCTACACGGTGACCAACGGATCCCTCCCGACATGGCGGGAGTTTTTAACGGGCATGCAGAGAGGGGTTGGGCGAAAGCAGCGGGTTTATGTCCCCGTCTGGTCGGCCTTCGCCCTGGCCGGGATCTTCAAGGGCGTCCAAAAGCTGCGGCCCAGTTTCGTGCCCAGGGGCAACTATTATCGGATCAAGCGCGTCACCTCGGAGACGACATACGACATCTCGAAAACGATCGAGGACCTCGGCTACCGGCCGGACGACCGGACGGACCTGCAAATCCGCGAGATCGTAGCCTGGTACCTGAAGGAAAAAGAGGATGGGTTTATTAAGTAGCGCCGGAGCGGTCCGGAACGTCCTTTACCTCTACCTCGCGGCAGCCTTCCCCCTGATGATGACCGTCTTTCATCACCGCACCCTCCTCAAGAAGCGCGGAGACTACCGGGCCTTCCTCCTCTATTTCACGGCCTTCTTCGCCCTCTTCCTGGCTGTCCCTGTCCTGATCATCCTCATCGCCGCCCCGGACCCGCGGGCTTTCCTGGCGTCCGTGGGGCTCGCCGCCGGCCGGGCGGGAAGAGGCCTTCTGATCATGGCCGCGTCCGTCCCGGTCGCGCTCCTCGCGGCCTTCGTCGGTTCTCGGGACCCGGCCATGAAAGGCCAGTATCCTTTCTCCAAAGAGGCCTGCGCCGGCCTGAAAAAATTTATCCTCTATGAAACATCCTATCTTTTCTTCTACTATCTGTCCTGGGAGTTCCTTTTCCGCGGGATCCTATTTTTTCCGTTGGTCGCGGCGGTCGGTCTGATCCCAGCCCTGACCGTCGAGACCATTATCTCCACAGTCTACCATTTCGGCCACCCCGACTCGGAGATTTTCGCCGCCCTGGGCGGGGGGCTCATCTTCGGGCTCATCGCCTACACCACGGGCTCATTCTTGTACACGGTCATCATTCATGCCGCAGTCGGAATCGGGAACGACTCTTTCCTCTATTACCGTCACCATAAGCGCGGTCGGGACGCGTGAGCCGATGAAGGTCCTGGTCACCGGGGCGACGGGATTCGTGGGCTCGGTCGTCATGCCCGAGCTCATCTAGAGATACGGCCCCGAGCTGCTGTCCGCCTTCGTCCTCTGAATTCCTCATGTCTTCGACAAGCCGTGTGCTCCACGAAGAAAATGCGGAAGTGGGATCACATCTTTACCGTTAGCGTCTCAGGCGACTAACGATGAAGACCTGATGGCCCTGGTTGTTGATTCCAGCTTGGCGGCGCGGGCGACAATGCCATCGCCGGTTCGACAATCAAGCCTGGCGATGTCCGTGGGCCGGACTCGTCGGCCTATTTTGCATCCTTGTAAACGCCCTGGATGATGATCTCGTACGGCAAGGGCTTGCCGAGGAGGGCAGGGTTTGTCTGGGAGCTCCTCACCCGCCGCGAAACCTCCGCAAAATCCACCCTCGGCAGTCCGAAGACATGCAGGCGGGCTCCTCGTTTGAGGTGCCTTACCGCTCTCTCGGGAGGCGTGTCCTTCGCGAAGATTATGCGAAGCCGTTCCACGAGCAAGTTGCCCTTCAGGTCCCTCGCCGAGGCGATCACGAACCGGCCCCCGGGCACCTCGATCTGTCGCCCATCGGTGATCTCCATGAGAAACTCCACGTCATTGCGGAGCCCCTTCCGGGTGACAATAGAAACCGTCTTCGGTTTGACCTTGAGCGTGCACTCGACTTTTTCATAGATTTCGAAACAGGCCCGAGCGTCCCCGCCCATAAATCCCTCGATGGGCCTGAAGGTATCGAGAACCTCGACATCGTTGATCCTGGTGACCGGATGAATCTCGAAGACATGGCTGGGGTTATCGGATTCCATGGCCAGGAGTGGCTCTCCCTGCTCCTGTTTCGTGCCTCCTCCGTGCTCCGGCCAGATCCTCCACACGCCGGAGATCTTCAATGGTTTGCCCGTGCCTTCGGCGCCATGGACGAGATCCATCGCCTTCTTCGCGGAAGCGCCATTCGCGATCTCCGCAACGACGGGAAGGGCGATCTCGGGGGCTCGGCCCGCCATGTGGAAATCACCATCGAACATGCGAGCGATGGGGTTCTGCCTCGCCTTGTCCACGGTGAAGGTCGCAGTGATGCTGACCCTGTCTTTGTACCTCTCGATGAAGGACTTGTCGAGGTCTATTTCGATTTCCTTGGAAGAGAACATGGCATTGACGTTCAGGTAGACGGTCGTCGCCGACCGCGCGAGGTACGCGCAACTGTTAAGAACGCCCAGGAGCAGGAAGAGCGCGGCAGTAGCCAGCGCCGGTGGATGCCGTAAGGGATGTCTTTTCATAATCTCCTCCGTTTGCTGCGTCCGGGAAACCAAGGATCTTCTTTCATAGATAGGAATGTCCTTTTTCCCGCCGCTCGCGAACCCAGGCCACAAGGCTCGGAACTGAGTCCCCCTATCATGAGATGATGATATCGCTTGCCTTATTGTGCAGTCAACTGACTTATTCACGGGCTTACACAGTTTTCCTGACACTCGCTAAACGGAAGGAAAAGGTGAAGGCGAAGGATCGTGAGCCGTGGGCGACACCGACCGTGGGCGTCATGTGGTAGCGGCTGCGGTGATTGCGCACAACCAGGCGGCCGATGACGTAGCCGAGGACGCCGCCCACCAGCGAGTCCGAGAGCCAGTGCTTGTTCTCGGTCGTCCGCGACAGCGCTACGCCCGTGGCCGTCGTATATGCCAGGATGGGCACCCAGACGCTCTCCCGGTATTGCATGGCTACGACCGTGGCCAGGCTGAAAGCCGTGATCGAGTGGCCCCCGGGGAAGGAATCGTATCTCCCCAACTGCCCCGGTTCGAACATCTTGAAAAATCCGACCGGCCCGGACCAGTGGTCGACGCCGGCCTCATACTCCGGTCGCTGCCGCCCGAACATCCCCTTCAGGAAGAGGACCAGGATCTCGCTTTGCAGCATCGCACTGGAGGCCAGGACGGCGGTCTCCTTCGACCTGGCGTCCTGGGCGATCAGGCCGACGCCCAGGAAAATCGCCGCTGTCCCCCAGGCCCCGTAGGACCCCATCTGGGTGATGACCGGGCTGACTCCGCGGACCCAGGCATGGGTGTCCCGGTAATCCCTGAAGCCCCGGTAAATGGCCTCATCGTTCCCGATCAGGAATCCGGTGAGGGCTGCCAAGCCCACGATAGGGAGGATATCGCGGGCCCGGATGTGGACCGGGTAACTCCAGATCTGCCCGGCGTCTTTCAAGAAATCGCGGGAAATGGATCTGAGCGAGAATTCCCCGCCCCGAGGCGGGGCGGCCGGAAGAGAAGGACCGGTCGCCTGGGGAGTTGATGGAAGCAGCGTTGGTGGGACGGCCGGGCTGAGAGTCGGTTGAGCGGAGGGGTTCCCGCAAATCGATAGCGAGAAAGGCCGCGACAAGCTGTTCTCCTGCACCTCGGAAGCCTGATCCCTTGCGGCGAGCTGAAATGGGAGGCTGGCCAGCAGCAAGAAAGCCGCGGCCCAGGTCTTGCTCTTCTTCACCAACATCTCGCCCACTGCCCCCTCATAGGATTGGAAAATCCTCGAAGTCGGACTTGCCCCATGATTCGGTCCATTTTTCAGGGATGAGACCCGGCTCGTGAGCCCGGCCAGTTGTCGGGAAACACAGGTGTCTATTGTCCGGGCGCTGATTGCAAGGGGCTAGTCGAGCCGCTTATAAAAACAGCACAGACTGAATCCGCAGGCTTACCGGCCGAGCAGGATTATAACACCGGTCGCAATAGCGAAGATCGCCATGACCAAGGGCAGCCCCCGAAAGCTGAAATGGAGCAATGGGATCAGCCCGCTCATGATGAGCCAGATGCCTAGCAAGGTCATCCCCAGGTTCTTTGGTAGTCTAAGCTCTCTCATTTTGTGATCCTCCTTTTTTTGCCCTCCCCGTCCCGCGCCCTTCGGTTATCGGATGGCGCGATGGACTCGGAAGTGGCCACTAGTTTTAATGCTATTTTCATGCCAAATTCTTTCCATATTCTCAGCAGGCTGAGAATCACGCTTTTTAGACCAAGGGTCGCCCGGCCATACGAGTTGAGCTGGCTTCTTTCTAAGTAATTGTCCTATAAAACAGCCCATTTTCTATAAAAGAGCATTTTACCTGCAAGTTGGGCATGATTTCAACCTCAGCATGGTGTCATGATAGTGAGTTCGTCCTCTTTCTCCACGATCTTCAAGAATATTGGCGTCAGCTCGGGGCTGAACTGTTTTCCTGAACATTCCCGAATGGACCTCATCCTTGAAAAATGGTCCAGACATCATGTGAGTTTTCTGGCAAAAAAACTGCTCCTCCCAATGGACCAGGATTCGGGGAGCAGATCAGCATTTGGACTTGGCCCCTGGTTGGGCGCCATATGCTTTGCCGGTTATCGCTGGCCGTGGTGGGGAATCAATCCCCCGTCAGCCCGGCCAGCCGCTTGCTGGCAACCCCGAGATCAGGCAGGCCAAGGCCGGCGGCCATTCCACCAGGGAAATAAGATTCTCATGAAACTATATTTTGCGATGGACTTGAGCGAGTATGGGCTTCCGGTGACAATTGCCTTGGCCGCCAGTATCCCGCTTTCCACGGCGGGACCGATTCCTTCTCCCATATCAAGGGTGGCCAGGCCTGCGGCGTCGCCGGTTATGAATGCATTATCCAACCGGCCAACCTCTACTTTTTGTCTAAGGTAATAATTGGCCGCCCGAGGATTAAATGAATGATGTTTCACTAAGGAAAGGCTCTCAAGCTTCTGAACAAAATGATTCCAGTGATTCCGTATCGTCTCTTTTCTGTCCCTTAAGAGGGTAAATTTCCCCCCAATTCCAACGTTCAAATGGCCATCACCCTTGGGAACATACCAAGCATATCCGGGCAAATTCTCTTCATAAAACCAGAGGTAGCAATTTTTGTCCTGATAATTATATAAGAATTCCTCTTCCATCGCGATGATCCACAGTTCCTGGGCTCGGGGATTAACTTCCTTGAAAAAAGTCCGGTAGACGGGACAGGTGGTTCCACCGGCTCCCACCAGATAGTTGCAGCGAAACATATCATCAATAACATAAAAGCCATGCTCTCTTCGAATATGATTCACCGAGTGGTGATGCACCGGCACATCAGTTCGCTCCAACAGCCAGTGGTCGAATTCAGATCTTCGTAGAGAATGTTGCCGGGTTCGAATCGCAAGTTTCTTTCCGTTAAAACTAAAATGAAGTTTCTCGAAGGTCAAAAGGCTGTGAGGGTAATCCCCTTTTTTTAGTTCGAGGTCTTTGAGCACCTTCGGCGTAATCCAGCCGGCACAGACTTTCTGACCCGGAAATGTCTTCTTGTCGAGAACTATCGTTTCCATACCCTCCTGTTTCAGTTTCCAGGCACAGCTGGAACCGGCCGGGCCTCCACCGACAACGATGACTTCCGAATTTATCACTTAATCAGGCTCCTCTAGCTGATGCGACAGTTTGGCTGATCCCTTCCTTGTTTGGTCATCACAATTTGCCATAACTGATTAGACCTTGAGCGGAATCCTGCCGCCGCACTGAGCAGGTAGAATCGCCACATCCGATAGAAACGCTCTCTGTATTTGTTTTTTAGCTCGGGCCAGGCCTTTTCGAAGTTTGCCTGCCAGGCCATGAGTGTTTTGTCATAGTCCGGACCAAAATTGTGCCAATCTTCCATGACAAATATGTTCTCCATGGCTTCCCCAATCTGGGCAATGGAGGGAATCAAGCCATTCGGGAAAATATATTTGGTGGTCCAGGCATTGGCCGTAGTCGCACTGATATTGCCGCCAATTGTGTGGATAAAAGCAATACCGTCGTCTTTCAAACAGCGATCCGCTGTTTCCATGTAGGTTCGATAGTTTTTATAGCCCACGTGCTCGAGAATCCCGATAGAAATGACCCGGTCATAGATTCCACTGACATTACGGTAATCTTCAAGCTCAATGTTCACCGGAAGCCCTTTGCAGAGTTCCCGACCGAGCTCGACCTGTTGTCGGGAAACTGTCACAGCCGTCACAACAGCACCATGATTTTCAGCCGCATATTTGGCAAAGGAGCCCCACCCGCATCCCAGTTCCAGCACTTTCATGCCAGGCCCAAGATTGACTTTTTGGCAAACCAACCTGAGTTTGGCTTCTTGCGCTTCATCCAGGTTCGTGGCATTCTTCCAGTAGCCGCAGGTATAAAGCATCCTTTTATCAAGCATGGCTTTGTATAAATCGTTTCCAATATCGTAGTGTCGTTCCCCTACCTGATAAGCGCGGCCTATTCTCTGCAGATTGAACATTTTGGATTTGAGGACGTGCCACGTGAGCTTCAAGCTGCCTTTCACTTTGTCTTCCAGGTTGGCGCGTAAGATTTTATAAATGAATTGATCAAGCGCCTGGCAATCCCACCATCCATCCATATATGATTCCCCCAGGCCAAGAGCTCCACCCCCCAAGGTACGTTGATAAAAGTCCTTGTTGTGCACCTGGACATCATAAGGATTTTTTCCATTAATGGTAATTCCTGCGAGGGACAATAACTCTTCTCCGATTGTTTCTGCTCTTCGTTGGCCCATTTTCTTCTCCCCCCGTTGTTTTTTATAACTAACTAAAACGTAAACCCCAACAATGGTCCTGTCAAGTTCGTGTTGGCTCTGGGAAAAACGCCGTCAAGATTCATGACGTGTTGGGGGGCTAAAAAGACTGTGCTCAAATTGTGCTCAGCGGAGGCCTAATTCGTGCGTTTTCCGGTATAAAATGGTCACACCCCGAGGGCAGTCGGGAAGTGGACTAAGTGGCAGATTTCTTGGGGAGAAAAGAGAGCGCGCCCGGAGGGATTTGAACCCCCGACCTTTGGATTCGAAGGGCGCCTATCGGCCTTTTTAATAGGTTGATAATAAAGAGGTTCCTGGCCTAATCCCCGGCAACTGTGCTGTAGGTGTGCAGTTGCCGGATACACTCCGGCCTGGGCTACCGCGCTTGGCGTCTTTCTCTCGCCCCTGTAGGCAGTCAGTTATTTCTTTGGTGCGGGCTTGGGGACCCTTTGTATATTAGCCTCGAAAAAAGGTGTCCACGTATTGCCATCGGCAGAAATTTCAATCTTTTGCATAAAACTCATCAGGTCTGCAGCAAATACTTCGGTAATCCTCCACTGATACTGTTTTCCCCCGAAGATTAACTTCCCTGAGTAATTAAATATATTTCCATCGAGTACATAAGCCCCTAAGGCTGAAGCCCCGTCATCTCCGTACATAGTGCTGGGATAGGTCTTGTTAGCCGGGTCGTACCCGATAATCTCGAGAGCGTGTGACTCTCCCATAGGTCCCTTTTCTGTAAATTGGTTCTGGACAAAGAAGCCTCCGAGAATCCTCTTCGTGGCCATTTCGCCGGTGACCTTGTTGGCGGGCCCCAACGGGCCGGCCTTGTATTCTCCTGTATACGTCCAATGGCCCAAGAAGACGTCGAACTTCTTGATCTCAGGATCGGGCTTTGGAGCCGTTGTTTGTGCCCAAAGCGAGACCGCGAAAACCAAGAGGACTAGGCCGACCGCAATAGTGATGCGTTTCATAGAACCCCTCCCTTTTTCAGTGTCGGAAAGGGAAAAAGAGAGCCCATCGAACAGCCGCAGAATTAGGGCCTATTTCTCCCTTCCTGCCTGATTTTATAGATCCCTAGTGGGCTATTTGTCAAGAAGGAGGGATTTGGGGTGCGAGGGGCTAATTCAAAAAGGTAATGACGAGGTTATACCAGTAGAGGAATGAAATCGGTCAACAACTGATCAACAAGGTCCGCCATGCCGTGAAGCGTTTCGATCAGCGGCGCACCCTCGATAATCCCAGGTTCGCCAAACGCAATCTCTAAGCGGAATTGCATATTCTCAATCACTTCAGCATCAGAGGCGTCGATAAAGAGCTCGTCGCCTGCTTTCAACGGGAACATCTTATCGGAGGTACCGAAAAAGGCATGAAGAGGCTCCTCGTTTGCAAAAGAGGGATCGATCTTTACCAACTCTGCGTGCATGCGAGCACCCAAATCCATGCTACGGAATGCGCTGCTTGACGTCAGCGAAATTCGGACAGGGATTGATTTCTCCTAAGCTATGGTTTCCAATAACAAAACCATACGAGGAGGAATGAATGACAGGGAAACAGGGAAGCTCAGCGGAATCGATCGTCCGGGAGATCAAGCGCCAGACCCGCCGGAAGTTCACTGCCGAGGAAAAGATCCGGATCGTCCTCGAGGGCCTGCGGGGCGAGGCCGGCATCTCGGACCTCTGCCGGAAGGAAGACATCCATCCCACGATGTACTACAAGT
>Ga0187886_1001549_pt1 | contig 20649 bp, 19 predicted proteins | sample June2016WEW_20_1_FD_133001 | JGI IMG/M metagenome (GOLD analysis project Ga0187886, IMG submission 133001) | Peatland microbial communities from SPRUCE experiment site at the Marcell Experimental Forest, Minnesota, USA - June2016WEW_20_150 | ecosystem: Environmental > Terrestrial > Soil >... | reverse complement strand
TATGAGTTTAACTATATTCGTCCCCATCAATCGCTAGCCTACCAGACGCCCTATGAGTACTTTCAGAAATGGAAGCGATCCCACAAGGCGAAAGAGGTGTCCGCCATGTCCTGACCCAGTACATTATATTGACAGTAAGCATCTTTTCAATTAATAATATTTTTTGTGATCATACTAAGCCATACGCGCAGTACCACATGTATTAATTTAACGAGAATCCACTTCTATTACGTTAATGACTAAACCAAAAGGAAACTATCAAGGGACAGTTCTTTGTTGGTATATGTTTAATTTGGTTTTACCCTTAATACCTTTTGTCATTGCTGGTATTATTCGTCTAACAATATTTGAACATTTCGATATTAAGCTCGCTACATTTAAAGCTTCAGATTTAGCTATATCAATGGGGATACAATCAATTTTGGTAAGTCAAAGCATCTTAAACTATCCGAGATTACTTGATAATCCAAATAAGAGAAGAGATGCCCATAATAAATCGTTTGTGTTTTTAATTATGGCGCTTGTATTTTTTTGTTTTATTTATACTTTTTGAATTTTTTTCCCTTCTTTATGAAAAAACAGCCCAAGAATATGCAAATTCTGCTCAAGATACTTTACAAATTATAACCTTTATTTTGTTTATAGTTATGTTACGACATATTTTTCAAATCCAAAAGTCGTTTAAGCTCAAGGCAGAATGGTGATTAGAAAATTTCTAATTTTGTTAAATCGAGATAAAGTTGCATCTCTGGCAATGTTGGGCTTTTTAATTTTTATTACTGGATTATTATCGTCTTTACCTATTTTTTCTAATTCCCATAGCACTTTTGAAAACATCTTATCAAAAATATTGATTTTATTTGGTGCCATGCTATTTGGTGTAGCTTTATTTTTTAATTTAAATCGAAGTACTCCACGAGCATATAATATCGCAATTATTGGATTTCCTCGTTCAGGAAAAACAACCTTAATCACATCTCTTTTTAAAGAAATTTTCGCTACGAGAATAATTGGAGTTAAAGCTGCCCCGAGGGGAAGCACAACTATAGAAAGAATTAATGAAAATATGGAAAAACTCGAACGCGGAAGGGCAATTGGGCCCACAGAAGATCAAACAAGATTTTCTTATGCAACAAATATATCAATAAAAAAGGGGCTGTTTACTACTTATTATAAAGTCGAATTTGGTGATTTTCCCGGCGATGACACCGAGAAGTATGTGAACAAATATGGCGATTGGCTACATAAAACTGAATTTTTTCAATGGGTTATGGAATGTGATGCTCTAATATTTGTAATTGATTTAGCGGAATATTTGAAAAATTACAATATAAATAATGATTATATTTCCATTATTTCTAAAGCTGTTCGTGCTGCTTGGCAATATTACTATGAATTTAATAGGCTCCGAATTAAAAGCTCTGAATTAAGAAGAAGACCTATTGTATTGACTTTTACTAAAGTAGATTCAATTGAAATATATAATAAATATTCTTCTTCACGAAATAATTATCAGCAGGCTTTAATGGAAAATAGTTTTGGCAAATTAGTACCATCGGTCCATGAAATCGATCCAGATAATATTATTGAATGCAAAAAAATCGTTTTAGATGATTTTTCGGAGTTAATTAAATATTTACAAAATGAATCAAATAATTTTCGTTTTGTATTTACTAGTTGCTTTGGCACAATAAATGGCAAAAAAATAGGTATGGAAGATCTTATAAGTTCAATATTCCCATCGTAATATAGAGAGTTTTTCAATAAAAATATTATTTCTAATTATTATTCACATTAGGAAGAATAACCTAGCTATTATTTAAATTCTTAAATAAGAAAATGACTTAATAAAATATAAATTCCTATAAATGATTATGCGCTCACCTATATACGTCAGTTGTATTCCCTTTAGAAATAATTAGACCAAATATTATTAATTCGCGGATGATGTTTATCCATGACGTTCTCTACTGCCCTATAAACCAAGACATTGTATCGATTCCAAATAAAGGGCGACAGAATTGTGCGTCGAGATATTCCACATAAGGTGTTATAACAAAGCACCCTGACCTACCCCACCTTATTTCCTCGATTATCTATCGGTTAGCCTTATTAATATTTTTGGTCTGATTAAGCCAAATTGAGCCATTTTTAGCGATTTTGTCCTCAATTTTGTCCACACGGCGGAAGGGGCTGTCTATTCAGGCCTCTGGACGGTCACGTCAGAGGTCGTGAGTTCAAGTCTCGTCGGCTCCGCCATTCAAATCCCTTATAATCTGAAGGATACGTTCTATTCCGCGCAGTTTTCCTTTCCGCTCCAATACCGTAGTTTACCCGCTTTTCAATCGAATCTGTGACATATTTGTGACATGGGGAGCGGTTTGCTATTCGTATTTGACTCACTCTTTTTATTAGTGTTATTCTTTTGCCTGGAAGCTAAAAAAAAGGGGCTTTGAAAAAGGAAAGCTGTAACATAATGAGTCCATTTACGGAATACCTCGCCTCCATTAATAAAGAACTGGGTGGAGGCGCTGCGACAGAAAACACTTACCGTCCCGCTCTGAAAGCTTTGTTGGAAGCCTTCGCCGAAGGAATCACCGCCACCAACGAACCCAAGCGCATGCTCTACGGAGCGCCCGATTTCAACATCACCCGCAAGAAAGTGCTCCTCGGCTACGTCGAGACCAAAGACATCGGCACAAACATCACCGAAATGGAGCAGGGCAAAGGGCCGCACGGAAAGCAGTTCATCCGCTACCGCGACGGCCTGCCGAATTGGATTCTGACCGACTACCTCGAATTTCGCTGGTTCGTGAACGGCAAAAAGCGGCTTTCCGCCCGCATCGCCGAGCTCGACGCTAAAAGCAAAATCAAACCGACCTAAGACGGCGAACAAAAGTTGGGCCAACTCTTCAACGCATTTTTAAAAGAACCGGCTTTGACTGTCGCCACAGCCAAAGACCTGGCCGTGAGCATGGCCCACATGACGCGCATCGTCCGCGACCAGATCATCGAATCGTTCAAGCAAGAGTCAGAAGAAACAGAAAGGCTTCGCGTGAAAGAAGAAACAACCGGCTATGGCCCCTCTCCATCCGCGCGCGGACCTTGGCTCCACAATTGGCTCGGCGCTTTTCGCGAAACTCTTATCCCCGACCTCAGCGAGCCTCAATTCGCTGATATGTTCGCCCAAACGCTGGCTTACGGCCTTTTCGCCGCGCGCGTCCACACGCCGCCAGGCAAAGAGTTTTCCCGCGAAATGGCCGCCTACAATCTTCCGAAGACGAATCCGTTTCTCCGCAAGCTCTTTGCCGAAATCGCCGGCGTGGACATGCCCGACTCCATCGCCTGGGCCGTGGACGACATCGTCGAATTGCTGAAGCATGCCGACATGTCCGAAATTCTCAAGGACTTCGGCAAAGTGAAAGGCAAAGAAGACCCCGTCGTTCATTTCTATGAAACATTTCTTGCCGCCTATGACCCGAAGATGCGCGAATTGCGCGGCGTCTATTACACGCCCGAACCCGTCGTCAGCTACATCGTCCGCTCCATCGATCACTTATTGAAGACACGATTCAATCGCCCAAAAGGCCTGGCCGATGAAAACACGCTCATCCTCGATCCGGCCACCGGCACCGCAACGTTTCTCTATTTCGTCATCGATCATATCTACCAGAGTCTCGCCAAGCAGAAGGGCGCCTGGGACGACTATGTTGTAGCGCATCTGCTCAACCGCATCTTCGGCTTCGAGCTGCTCATGGCACCCTATGCCGTTGCCCATCTCAAGCTCGGCATGCAACTGGAGCAAACCGGCTACACAGTTCGGCTCCGACCAACGCCTAGGCATCTTCCTCACCAACACGCTCGAAGAAGCTCCTAAAAAGAGCGAACAGCTCTTCGCCGGCTGGGTCGCCGAAGAAGCCAATGCCGCCGCCAGAATTAAACGCGATGAACCGATCCTCATCGTGCTCGGCAATCCGCCATATTCAGGCCACTCAGCAAACCGCAGCCGCGATGAAAAAGGCAAGCTAACGTTCATCGGCAAACTCATTGAGGACTATAAGGTTGTGGACGGGAAGCCGCTCGGCGAGCGAAATCCCAAGTGGTTGCAAGATGACTACGTGAAATTCATTCGCTTTGCCCAGTGGAGGATTGTCAAGACTGGCGAAGGTATAGTCGGCTACATTACAAACCACAGCTACCTCGACAATCCAACTTTTCGTGGTATGCGCCAAAGCCTTTTAAAAAGTTTCAACCAAATTTACGTTTACGACTTGCACGGCAGCTCGAAGAAAAAAGAGAGAACACCCGATAGAAGCGAGGACAAAAACGTATTTGACATACAGCAAGGCGTGGCGATTTTGCTTTGCATGAAAGAGATACGTAATGCGAAATCCGCCTGCATCTTTCATGCAGACCTTTGGGGCATACGCGAATACAAATACGAATATCTTTATGAAACGGATGTAAGCAAAACCAAATGGACTCAACTAAGGCCGGTTTCTCCGTTCTATTTGTTTGTGCCTCAGGATACTGGCTTGCGTAATGCATATGAGCAAGGCTGTCCGCTGCAGCCGGTGTCGGGCGGCGCGAATTGCTAAGCCTCGCATCATAGCCTAACGCAGAACTCAATGGGGCGCTCGCCATCCACTCGATAAACGGCCACTTCTTCGATAACCGTTTGAAATATTGTCCTTATTTTCCGTGCCTCCTCAAGCGCACTAAGGAAGGCAGCCTTATTCCCAAGGCGACCCACGGTGAGATGAGGAATAAAGGTGTGTTCTACCGACAAATAAGCCGCTAAAGCGCCTGAGTATAAACGGTCATGCAGTTCAATGAGTCGATCGTTACCGCGTTTCACGTTCAGGAAGAGATACTCGCCCTCTGAACCGATAATGCCGTGTAACTGAACTGGAAACGGGCCTACACCCTGAACGGCTTGTTGAATATGAGTTTGTAAATGTTCTGCGGATAAATGGCTTTCGAACGGGAACACGAGTGTCATATGCGGCTCAATGGTATTCGCAAGCGGGTCGAATTGCCTCCTGAGTTGGCGGAGGAGATGAAGCTCTTCAAACTTCGGGAAAATTACGATAGCGCGTTTGGACATAATTGGATTCTATCTGCTCTCAGGGTACAAGCACCGCTTAACTTTGGGCGGATGAGCTGCGAGATGCCAACTATCCACTTCGATTCTAGTCTGCCTTCCGAGGCGCTCTGTCTGCTCGATCCGCTCGTTCACAATAAACCTTTGTATTCGAATCCCAATTGAACCGCGAGACGGCGAAGCTCCGGGCCGAGATCCCCTAGATCCGGGCAAGTGAGAGTCAGCGTCATCTCAAGGGACTGAGGGGCCTTCGTCTCCTCGTACCGTCGTACGGTCTCTCCGATGCGGCGGCGGAGGTCGATCGAAAATGTTTCTATCTCTTGGATCATGTTCGCCGAAGCTCTCGCGATTATCTCGAGAAGATGGATAAACTCCTCCTTGACCTGAGTCCGCTTGAACTCCGCAGTCCACTCGAGGATGCGGCGATAGACCTCCCCTAAGCGCCGAGCGACGTACACAATCGCGTCAGGGTCACCCGGCTCGCCCGGAGCGCCCAGCGCTTCGGGAAGCGCGGTATTCACGAGCTTGTTGGCCGACTTCGCGAATGCCCCCAACTCCCCAAGCTTCCCCTGCACCCAATCCACAACTAGATGGAACTCCGTGAGCCTCACTGCCCGTCCTAAGACGAGACCATACTCTAGGTCCTTTTTGACGCTCGCCAGTTTCGATACTTCATCCAGTAGCACCTGACTAAACAGTATGTACTCCCAGGCAAACAGCTTCTGGACCGCAATCATAAGCGCTGCTCCCGACAGGTCGGCCAGCGCGTCCGACAGTCCAGAGCCTAGCACCTTCAATCGTACCGCTAACGAGTCCATGAACAGATACGCAAGTTGGATGCGCAGTATCTCGATGATGTCCTGGGCCGATTCAAACGGGAAGATCCAGTTTTCCTTCGGGTCTCGCAGTGACTCAACAAACTCGAAGAGGCTCGGGGAGTCAACTAGTCCCGAGAAGTCGCCCGTTGGATTCTTTCTCCAAATTGGCAGCGTATTAAGAATCGGTTTCTGGACGAACACGTAGCGCGGGATTCCCTTCGCCTTTGCCTCAAGGTACTCAAGGTTCGTGATCGACTTTCCGCCACCAGCGACGGAGCCATATCTACCGCCTACGACGAGAATAAAGATGTCCGCACGCTCTTTCACTCCCGCCAGACAATTCCCCACGGCATCCAGACTCGGATCTACCGGAAACGAGGGGAACTCAGACAAGACCGGCAGCATGCCTAATGACTCGAAGAAGAGACGCAGGTCATTTCGTACTTGGGCCAAGTCGTAGCACGTCGAGCTCACAAAAACCGAAGGCTGACGAGAGATGGGCATTCCTTCCTCCTCTGATGTATCGCGAACGTCAGCCTTCACCTTCCGGAGGCCTGCCTCGGGTCACCGCTAAGGCGCAAGGTATTGTTCGGTGCGTCATGTAGATTCTGCTGGTGGTCGAATCGTACGGCGCCGTGTCACGGGTTTCCTTTCTTCAATTGTGCGATGAAGCATGTGTTCAAGCATTCTTGGGAATTCCATGAAAAACATGTGCATTTCTTTGCCACCCATTCCGAATTCCTCCATGAAGGGACCTCGCATCATAATTTCCGAAAAATGATGAATGCGGGTAATCTCTCTCTTTACCGCCACCGGATCTCCGGATTTTGCTGCTCGATAGGCGTCCATTGCAATTTCGTAAAGCCATGGCGCATCATCGCGGATGACGCTTGCGGCCATGAGAATTCCGACAGGATCACCAGGATCGCCAGTCATGTGAAGCAAATCCTCAATCATCATGGGGTTAAAGCGGCGAAGACGCTTTCGTCTGAAAGGGTCGCCGAGTTCGGACATCCGCTCTGCAACTCGTGAAGGTAAATCGCGGACCAAAGCCTTCATCTCTTCTACGAGCCTTGCCATGGGGTTTTCTTCAGTTGGGGGTTTGTCCCCTTTTCCACCGAGTTTCTCCAGAATCTTGTCCACGGAAGCTTTAAACGCTTTGACTTGTGTTCGGACAACGTCGGCGTCGGGTTCAATTCCGGGAACACGGCGGGCGAGTTGCAGAACGAGCTTGGTCAATTCCTCTTCGCTGCCGTCGCAGTTTTGGAAATAGTAAAATGGACCAGTGTTCACGCGATTCAAGGTGACACCAAGGGCAATGCCATGCACCCGCCTGTTGAGCTTACCTTTGGCAACGCCTACTTCGTAAAGTATCCATGGGCGGTCAAGACTGCGCTCTGTAAAGAGGCAGACGACATCGGACGCGGCTTCGAGCTTGGTCATCAGTTTCTCGTACCACTCGTCGCCAAAATCGATTCCTTCATTGCCCTTCTTGTCGGTTGAGCGAAACGATTTCAACATTCCGGCGCTAACGCTCTTAAGCAACTTGCTGAAAGCCTCGGCAAGATCACCGTCACGGTTATCGTGGCTGATAAATACGAGAGGGCCGGTCACATTAGTGGGTAGATCTCTGTCTGCGCTTACCTGTGGTGTTTTTTCTGATTCAGCCATTTATTTCTCCTCTTTCCTATCGTTTCACCGAACAATGTTTATATTTATCCATATAAAACCCTAAGGACGGCATTGAGTGCCGTATAAGACGCCGGTGAATACGGCATCATTTCGGGCCTAATTGCAATGTTTTCAACATGTCACGTTAATGTGATGTTATTATCATAGTGTTTTATAAGGATCGGCATAAAATACTTCATGACTACCTCAAAAGACTTCGACTGGGCTCCAAACTCCAGCGCGGCTTTCTTACAGAATAGGAAGCTTGGTTTTCCTCAATAAAGAGCGGTCCTTCGGACGATAAAACACATCCCCCACTTTCCATGGAAATATACTAATCAACGCCGGCGGTGTTGTCAATCGCCGCATTTGACATTCCTCCCGGCCTGATATAAGAATCCGTCGGGAGAAAACGAGCGATGAAAAAGGTTCTCTTGACCGCGGCCGGCTATGATCCATCGGGCGGAGCCGGCGTCCTTCTGGACGTGAAGGTCTTCGCCCAGTTCGGTTTTCACGGCGCGGCGGTTATCACAGCGCTGACGACCCAGAACACGCGATCCGTCAAGAACGTCTATGCGCTTCCCCCCGGCTTGATCAGGGAACAGAGCCGGGTCCTCGCCAGAGACATGAAGTTCGCCGGGATCAAGGTCGGCATGGCCGGCTCTTGGGAAAACCTGAAGGCGATCGGCGAAATATTGACGAAGCTCAAGGATGTCCCGCGCGTCATCGATCCCATCTTCCGCTCAAGCTCCGGCGCCTGGCTCCTGGACAAAGGGGCGATCTCCGTTTTCCTGGGCGAAATCCGCGGGAAGGCGACGGTCTTGACTCCTAATCTGGACGAGGCCGGGCTGATGATCGGAAGCAAGCTCCGGAATATCCCGGACATGAGGGAAGCCGCCGGGGAAATCTTCAGAGTGACGCGTGTCCCCTGCCTCGTCAAGGGCGGCCACCTCGAGGGAGATGCCGTCAACCTTCTCTATGACGGCCGGCGCGTCTATCTTTTCGGCCAAAAGAAGATCGCCAAAGACGTCCACGGAACGGGATGTTATTTTTCAGCGGCACTGTTGTGCCACATGGCGCGCGGGAAATCGCTCTCCGCAGCCGCCGAGCTCGCTACGGAAAACACGCGCGCCGCGATCCGCGGCGCCGTCCTTATCGGCCGCGGCCGTCGGATCTTCTCGTCATTTCTCCTCGGGCACGAATAATTCGCTGGCGCGCTGGAGGATTTCAGGCGAGAATCTCACTTTCTGTCTTTCGGCGGCCTTCAAGTTGAGGCTCATTTTGACGCTGGTCATGTTCTGGAACGGGATCCCGGCCAGGCTCTCGCCGTCTTTTACCCGCTTCACGATCTGGCCCGTCTTGTATCCCAGATCGTAGAAATCCCAGCCGATGGCCGCGCAGGCGCCGACGCGCGTCGAAAGCACGAAGCCGCCGAAAAGCGGGAGCCCATTCTCTTCGGCCACTTTGCCGATGGCTTCGAACGAGGCGTTGATCGTATTGTCCGAGATCTGATAAATGACGTCGATCTTCTTATTGACCAGGGCCTGGGCGGCGAGCAGGACTTCGCTGGAGTTCGCTATCGGCACCGCGATGATCTCGAGGCCCAATTCCGACGCGGCGGAGCGCGCCAGCTCCAGATAGTACTCCGAATTGCGTTCGGAAGGCGTCCAGAGCGTTCCGATCCTCCTGGCCTTTGGCAGGACCTCGCGGATGAAGGCCAGGGTCTTCCTGATGGGCACCGCAGAATCCGAGGTCACGCCGGTGACGTTTCCGAGGTGCTCGATCGGCGATATTCCGGCTCTCGTCAGATACGGATTGGCCACCGAGGTGAACACGATCGGGATCTTTTGCGTGACGATCAGGGCGGCCTGAAGGCCGGGCGTCGAGACCGCCACGATCATATTCACCTTCGCCTTCACGAAATCCTGGGCGATCCGCTGGACCTCGGAGATATCGCCCCTCGCGTCGCCGATCACCAGCCGAACGTTCAGGCCGTCCTTGAGCCCGCTGTCCGCCAGGGCCCCGATGAACCCTCGCCGGACTTCGGCGCTGGTCATGGAGTCAAGGAGTTGAAGATAGCCGATCGTGTACAGAGGCTTTTCGGGCTTGCGGCAAACGGGGAACAATAGACAGGCGACCAAGGCAAGGGTGAGATGAACCCGGCCTTTTTTCCCCATGTCCTTCAATAAGATCATAATCGAATTTACGTCCCCAGACAAACGTTTCGAAAAACCCGACGGGAAATGTTCTTGCCGCTCAGGACAAGGACGACCCGCCGGCCTTTGAATCGGGCCGGATATGTCATCAATGCCGCGAGGGCGAGAGCCCCCGCTCCCTCGACGACCCGGCCATGGATTCCATGGATCGCCCGCATGGCCCGGGCGAGAGTGCGCTCGCTCACGATCAAGATCTCGTCGACGTATTTCCGGCACAAAGGAAATGTCACCGAGCCCGGCTCGATCCCTCCGGCCACGGCGTCGGCCAACGTTTTTTTCTCACGGAAATCGACCAAGCGGCCGGCCCTTAACGAAGCGGCCATGAACGCCGAGCGGGCCGGCTCGCAGCCGACAATTCCGGCCCCCGGACATTCGGATTTCAGATATCCTCCGATGCCGGCGATCAGCCCTCCGCCGCCGACGGGAACGAGGACATCGGCGGGATCATGAACTTGGTCCAGGATTTCCAGCCCGACCGTCCCCTGTCCATATATGACATCGAGGTCATTGTAAGGAGAGACGAAAACGTGGCCCTCCTTTTCGGCCTCCCGCCGGGCGAACATTTCCGTTTTTTCGCAGCTCGTGCCGTGGAATCTCAAGTTCGCGCCGGATCTCCTGATCTTCGCGATCTTGGCCGGCGAAGCGTTCTCGGGAAGATAGAGCGTCAGGGCCACGCCCTCGCGCCCGGCCGCATAGCTCATCGCGAGCCCATGATTCCCGGTGGAAGCCGAGACGACGCCTTTTCTTTTTTGGCCGGACGAAAGCGTCCGGATCTTGTTCAAGGCACCCCGGAGCTTGAAAGATCCGGTGGTCTGCTCACATTCCCATTTCAAATAGACATGGGCGCCGAACATCAGACTCAGGGCCGGGGAATATTCCAAGGGCGTCTTGACGATATCTCCGCGGATGCGCGCCCACGCCCTTGCGACGCCGTTCGCGAAGGGGGAGGCGGCCTTCCGTTTTTGAGGGACCATGGACGATTCCGCGATCATTATAATATATTTTCGCCTCTCGCGCTCCGGCCCAAATCTTTGTTGGACATTTCGTCCGTTTTTTTTAAAATAGGAGGACATGACTCGCTATTATGTCGGAACGGCCGGGTGGAGCTACGAAGACTGGGAGGGAATCGTTTATCCCGCCGGGCGCGCCGCGAAATTCCATCCCCTCGCCTATTTGGCCGGATACATCAACATCGTCGAGGTCAACAGCACGTTTTACAGGGCGCCGGCCGCTTATCTATCGCTCTCCTGGGTCAAAAAACTGGACCCCTTCCCTGAATTCCTTCTCTCGGTCAAGCTCCATCAGGTCTTCACCCATGAACGCCGGGATTTCTCGCAAAAAGAGGTGGACGACTTCAAACGGGGCATCGAGCCGCTCGTCGCGGCCAAAAGGCTGGCCGCCCTCCTCATCCAATTTCCCTGGTCTTTTGCCCGGACCGAGGCCCACTTGAGCTATCTCGTCCGGATCTTCGAGCTTTTCGCGGGATATCCGCTCGCCCTGGAAGTCCGGCATTCCTCCTGGGACGATCCCGGCTTTTACGGGCTGCTCCGCGAGCACAAAGTCGGCTTCTGCAATATCGACCAGCCCGTGATCGGGAAATCCCTGAAGCCGAGCGCGATCGTCACCACTCCGGAATTCTCTTACGTTCGGCTTCACGGCCGCAATTACAAGGACTGGTTCCGAAAGGACGCGGGCCGCGACGAGCGCTACAATTACCTGTACGCCAAAGACGAACTCGCTGACTGGATCCGGAAGATCAAGGATCTCGGAAAGGACAGCGACAGGATTTACGTCATCACGAATAATCATTACCGGGGACAGGCCCTGGCCAACGCCCTCCAGATCAAGAATATGGTCAGCGGCGAAAAGGTCGAGATTCCCGGCGGACTTCTCAAGCAATATCCCATCCTCGAGGAGATCGTCAAAAAGATCCGCGAAGGCCAGATGGACCTGTTCGTCAAGGACGGGGACCCGGCCAAGGAAAAAGGCTGAAGATCATGCCCTGGTGGGAAAATTCATTTCTGAAGGTCAAAGAGGGAAAACTCCATCTCGGCCGAACATCCGTCGCCGCGCTCGCGAAAAAATATGGAACGCCGCTCTATGTCTATGGTCGGGACAGGATCCTGGCCAATTATCGCGGACTCGCGGCGGCCTTCGCCGGGCGGGCGGACGCCGCAGTGCGCATCTGCTACGCGATGAAGGCCAATCCCCACCGCGGAATCCTCGACGCCCTCAAAACCGAAGGCGCCTGGATCGACGCGGTCTCGCCGGGCGAAGTCCGGGAGGCTCTCGCGGCCGGTTTCCCGCCGGAGAGGATCCTCTTCACCGGTACAAGCCTCGGAGCGGACGATTTTCGCGAGGCCTTCGCCGTGGACGGCCTGGTGGTCAATGTCGACGCCATCGAGCAGCTCGAGATCATGAAGCGGATCCGCGATCGGTGGTTCCGGGCCAGGGACATCCGCGTCTCCTTGCGCTGGAATCCGGGGATCGGCCGCGGCTTTAGCCCGAAGGTCATCACCGCCGGAAAAAAATCCAGCGACGGGACCCCCATCAAGTTCGGGATCGAAAAATCCAAACTGCTCGGCGCCTTTGAGAAAGCCGCGCATTACGGGTTCGCCCCGATCGGCTTGCACCAGCATCTGGGCTCGGGTTGGGTCAAAAAGGATTTTCCGTCGGTCGCGATCGCCGTGGACAATATGATCCAGCAGGCCGCCGAGCTCGAAAGCCGCGGATTCGCCTTGGAATTCCTGGATTTCGGCGGCGGGTTCGGGCCGCGCTACGCGAAAGAGCAGGGGACTTTTCCTCTCGACCTTTACGCGAGGCACATCGGCCGGAAGATGAGACGGGCGAACCTGAAAGTCCAAGCCCTCGCCCTCGAGCCGGGAAAATATCTGGTCGCGGACGCGGGGGTTCTTTTGCTCCAGGTCGAATATATCAAAGAAAGCTACGGCAACCTGTTCGCCTGCGTCAACGGCGGGACGTACAACACTCTGCCGAGGTCCGCGATCTACGCCCAGGCCTACCATGAGATTGTCAACGCCTCGCGGGTCGGAGGGGGCAGGACCGTTCCGATCACCATCGCCGGAAACCTGTGCGAAACGGGCGATGTCTTCGGCAAGGAAATTCCCATGGCCCCGCCCAAGCCGGGCGATATCCTGGCCGTGCTCTGCGCCGGGGCCTATGGCCGGAGCATGGCTTCGCATTTCAATTCGCGGCCGATTCCAAGGGAAATTCTCATTTAAAAGATGCCGCTCAAGGTGCCGCTCGCCCATCCGGAACCCGACGCGAAGCGATTCATCCGCATTCTGTCGGGGAGCGAAAGCGGCGGGCGGGTCCCGCTCGTCGAATATCTCGTCGACGACGCGATCATGAAACCGGTCGTCACCGAGATTTTGGGCCGCCCGTGGGCGGAATACGGCGCGTCGCGTCAAACCCAAAAAGCCCATCTCGACAATTTCATCGCTTTTTGGCTCCGGATGGGCTATGACACCGTCCGTTTCGAACAGGGACTCCCTTTCACGGAGAGACGGATCTTCGCCTCCGATCCGACCTCGGCCGCGGAAGGAAAGCGGGCCTGGGCCGACCCTGTCATCCTCATGTCTGTCCTCAAAGAACGAACGGAAGGAACATTTTCGTCCCGGTCCGATAGGCGGCATATTCGTTTCCGAACTTCGCCAGCATCTCCCGTTCCTCGATCTTGGCGGTCAGATAAACCGAAACGAGGACGACGCCGGCGAGGACCGACGTCAGGACCGTGACACGCTTGAGGAAAATCCCGAGGCCCAAAAAAGCGATGGACGCGTAAAGAGGATGCCGGATGAATTTATAGGCGCCCCGGACGACGAGGCGGGTCGTGTTTTCCAGCTGACCGTCGGGCCGGCCGAGCTTTATCAAGAGATATACGCCGTGGACCGCCAGGAAGAGCGATAAAATGAGGCAGAGCCAGGCCAGGATGTGAACGACAGAAAACGGTTCGTGAAACCAAAATCGGACGTTCAGCAGAAAAAGCAACAGGATGCTTTCGAACGCGAAAAACCTGGCGATCCCGTGATAGCGGCGCGCCCGGAGCGAAACCGTCCAGGAGAACCAGAGTAAGAGCACCGACCCGATCGCGAAAATTACCCAGAAATATTTCATAACGGCTGAATCGACCGATAGTGATTGAGAAAAACGAAATCGTCCAAAGCCTGCCGCTCGGGCCGGGTTTTCTCCTGTTCGATCTGTTTGGGAGTGAGGATCGGATTGAGCGTGGCGGCTTTCTTCCCGATGTTGATCAGCGTAATGACATGATATTCTTCCGGGATGCCGAGAATTTCTTTCGTTTTTTTTGGGCTGAATCCCGCGATCGGATGGGCGACCAGGCCGAGCTCGGTCGCGCGCAGGATGAGAAAAGCCGAAGCGAGTCCGCAGTCGAACTGGTCGTATTCCCGGTCCTTGATGACACAGTCGTCCTCTTTCTTGCTGAAAACCGCGACGATCATCGAGGCGGCATGAATCCAATCGTTGCTGGCCGATAGAGCCGCGCGCATTTCGAAAAGCGTTCCCGGATCATGGACGAACACGAAACGCCACGGCTGATTGTTGTTGCAGGACGGCGCGAGCCGGGCATGGCCGGCGAGATCTTCGATCAATTCTTTCGTGATCTCGACCGGTTCGAGCGAGCGATAGGCCCGCCGGTTCTCGATGGCTTGAGTCACGTCCATGGGGGACCTCCTCAAAAGGAATCGAATATTCATTATCGTCCATTATCGACCAAGGATCAAACAGGGGTCAAACAAGGGCGCGGGACACCTGACACCCGAATTTCAAAACGACCGCTGGAAGGAACAGTCGAAGATTTTGGCGAGGCCGGTCCCGTCCATCCGGGCCTCGCCGCGCAGGCAGCAGACGGGCGGCTCGCCGCTGGTGAGGCATGGACCGTTCCCCACGCCTTCGAGGATCCCCGTCTCGTCCTCGAAGAGATAAAAATATTTCCGTCCGCCGTTCGTCTCCTTGCCGCGGGCGTCCACGACCCGGACCACGAGCTCGACCCGGCGGCCGGCGTGCTTCCGCAAATCCTTAATGCGCAAATCGGGCCGCTTCCCCTCATAGAGCGCCAGCGGGTCGCCGTCCGGACTGAAGCCGAGCGCGTCGAGCAGCATCTTCGCCTTCTCGCGCGGCTCCAGGTCGGAGGCGATCTCCATGCCTTCGATCCCCTGGAAATAGCGGAGGATCTGCCGCGTCCGCCGCGCTTCCAGCGAATCGAGGACGCCGGCTTTGATCAGCATGAACAGCTCCGATTTCGAGACGCGCACGCGGGCGAGAAAATCCTCGATCGAAGGATACTCCCCGGAGGCCGTCCGCTCCTCGATGATCTTTTCGGCCGTCCGCAGCGGCAGGCCTTTGATCGAGGTGAATCCGACGCGGATGGCTTTCCCCTCGACCTCGAACTCGCGGCCGCTGCGGTTCACGTCCGGCCCCAGGATGCGGACCCCGAGCCGCTTCGCCTCCTCGACATACTCCGCCAGCATATAATAGCCTCCGCCGGCATTGAGGACAGCCGTGAGATACGGCAGGGTGTGATGGGCCTTCAGATAAACGGCCTGGTAGGCCATGGCCGCGTACGAGGCGCTGTGCGCCTTATTGAAGGAATAGGACGAGAACTTCTCCATCGTCCGCCATAGCTTTTCGACCTCGGCCGCCGTGTAGCCGCGCTCCCCGGCCTCCTTGAAGAACCGGCTCCGCAAAATCGGAAGCGGCGATTCTCCCTTGGCTTTGAGGCTGCGACGCAACAGGTCGCCCTCCTCGGGCTGCATGCCCGCCACCCGTTCCGCGATCTGCATGACCTGCTCTTCGTAAAGCAGAAGCCCATCCGTCTCGGGCAGGATCTTTTCGAGAAACGGGTCACAGAACGTTCCTCTCCCCTCGCGGCTCCGGAGCAACTCCTCCTTCATCCCGCTTTCAGTTGGGCCGGGCCGAATGAGGGCCAGGGCCTGGGTCAGCTCGAAAATATTCTCCGGCTTCATCCGGCGCAATAAATTCATCATGGCCGGGCTCTCGACCTGGAAGCAGCCGATGGTCTTGGCGTTCTTGAGCAGGCCGAATGTCTTCGCGTCGCCCGCCGGGAGGCCGTTCAGCCCGAGGCCCGCCTTCGTCGCCGAGACCGCCGCGAGCCCGCGCACCGAAAGCAGGTCGAGCTTGATGAGCTTCAGATCCTCGACCGCGTCCCGGTCGAAGTGGGACATGACGAAGCCCTTGGCCGATGTCTCGAGGGGCAAGTAACGGCCGGCGGGCGCGGGCGTGAGGATGACGCCTCCGACGTGGAGCGAGATCTCTCGGTAAACCGAGCTGAGCTCGGAGGCCAGCTTCCAGATCTCGAGGTAGCCGGAAACGGGGGTCGCCTGCTTCATCCAGCTCGGCTCGGCGAAATACGGCGCTCGCTTGCTCAGCGACCGCGCTTCTCCGGGGGGAAGGCCGAAGGCCCGCGCCGTCTCGTAGAGCGCGGACCGCGCCCCAAAATTCTTCAGGCTGCAGACGAAAGCCGCGCCCGTCCGGCCCTGTCCGTATTTTTCAAGGACGTAGGCCAGAATTTTGTCGCGGAAGCGCGAGTCGAAGTCGAGGTCGATGTCCGGCGGGTCGTCGCGGCCGCCGTTCAGGAACCGCTCGAAATAGAGGTCGAACGCGACGGGATTGACGTGGGAGATGCCGAGCAGGTAGGCGAGAAAAGACGACGCGCCCGAGCCCTTGAGGTTGTGGAGGATGCCGTTGCGGCGGGCGAAGGCGACGACGTCGCTGACGATGAGAAAGTACGGCGCGAATCCCGAGCGCTCGATGACGGCCAGCTCGCGCTGGGCCCGCTGCCGCTCGTCCCAACCGAGGTCTTCGCGCGCGCGGAGCCGGGCGGCGACCTCGTCGCGGAGCGCCACGGGGAAGAGGTCGGCCGGCAGCGGCGGCACGACGCCGGCGAAGACAAAATCGCATTTCTCAGCGATCTCGAACGTCCAGCGGAAGGCGTCGACCGCGGCCGCGCCGAATCTCTTGAGCGCGGAGACTTCCTGGTCCGGGCCGAAAATCTTCATCCGGCGCCGGAGCTTTTCCCATTCGGGCGGGTAGGGGATTTTCTTTTCAATGGCATGGATAAGGACCAGCCGCTCGGGACAGGTGACGAACTTGATGGGATTGGCCCAGACGAGCGGGAGGCCGAGGGACCGGGCCAGCGTCCCCGCCCGTTGGAAGTTGAAAAAATCTGCCCCGACATAAAGATCGCCGGCGGCGCGAAGCCGGTCGAAGACGGCCGTTTCCACAGCCGTCTCTCTCTTCGGCGGCGGCACATATACCGTCACGAGCCCCGCTGCGTCCCCGATCGCCTTTCGGTTGAGGATCTCCATCAAATTTCCGTAGCCCTCGCCCGTCTTGACCAGAAACAGGAACCGCTCGTCCCCGATCTCGATCTCGCAGCCGTACAGTGCCCGGAATCCTCCGGCCTTCGCCGCGCGCTTCCATTTCGCCCAGCCGTAGAGGTTGCCGGCGTCCGAAAGCGCCAGAGCGGGAATCTTTTTCCGCGCCGCCCAGGAGGCCAGATCTTCGAGCGTGGCCCCGCCCTTCCCCCGGCTGTAAACGGAATGGACGCGGAGCGGAACGTGCATGGTCACGCCTTATTTCGTGAGCGAGGCGGTTTTCAGGACGAAGCCGCGGTTCCGGTCGAACGGATAGACCGCGTCGAGCATCTTTTCGCGGACCGTGAGCACCGAGCCGAATCCGTACTTCTCCCTGACCTGGTCCATGGCCGCGCCCAACCGCTCCTGCTTTTCCGAATACGGCTCGAAAAGCGACAACGGCCGGACCCGCGTCAGATCGGAGGCCTTGACCCCGACGAGGCGCAGGGCGAGGCGCGATCCCGCGAACAGCGGCAAGAACATTTCCTCGGCGATCTTGTAAACGTCGGTCATTTCCTGGCGGGGCGTGAGCATGAGGCGGCGTCGCACCTCGGTCTTGAAATCGGAATAGCGCGCCTTGACCTCGATGACGTGGGCGTAATAACGGCCCTGCCGCAGGGCGAGCGTCAGCCGGTCGCAGAGATAGGCGAGATGGGCGAGAAGCAGGCGTCGGTCCCACAGGTCCTCGAGGAAGGTCGTCTCGCGCGAGACGGATTTGGGGACGCCCGCGCTGACGATGGGCCGGCTGTCGATCCCGCGCGACTGGAGATAGATGTCCTCGCCGCCCAGGCCGAAGATCGAATGGAGCGTCTGGCGCGGCATGCCCCACAGGTCACCGATCTTCTGGATGTTGAGCAGGCGGAGGATGACCTGGGATTTCGGGCCGATGCCGGGGAGGGCGTCGATCGGAAGACTCCGCAGGAATTCCTCCTCCCGGCCCGGCTCGAGCTCGACATAACCGGCCGGCTTGGCCCGCTTCGCGGCGAGCTTGGCCAGGATCTTGTTCGGCGCGGCGCCGACGGAAACGGTGAGCCCGGTTTGGCGCTCGACGCGCGCCTTGATCTCGCGGGCCGTCCGCGAAAACGAAGGGTAGAGCGGACGGCAGCGGGTCAGGTCGAGATAGGCTTCGTCGATGGACGCCTCTTCGACATCGGGCGTGTATTCGCGGAGGATGGCGAAGACCTTGTCGGAGAAGGACTGGTAGACCCGGTAGTTGCCGCGGATGAAGACGCCGTGGGGGCAGAGCTTGTAGGCGTTGCGGAGGGGCATGCCCGAGTGGACGCCGAACTTGCGCGCCTCGTAGGAGCAGGTCGAAGCCACGCCACGCTCGTGGGGCAGGCCGCCGACGATGACCGGCTTGCCCTTGAGAGAGGGGTTGAGAAGGACCTCGACGGACGCGAAAAAGGCGTCGATGTCGATATGGACGATGAAGCGGCGCGATGGATTCAACATGGACGTGTTACGTGTCTCCGTTTTTCTCCGAGGAGCGAAGCCATGCGGCGATCCCCCCCATTTTCAATACTTCCTCAGCACTCCGATCACCCGCCCTAAGACCCGGATGTCGCCCGCGACCTCGATCGGCCCGTAGGCGGGGTTCTCGGGCATGAGAAACGTCCGCCCGTCCTCGCGCCGGAGCCGCTTCAACGTCACCGAACCGTCCTCGAGCATGGCCACGACCATCTCGCCCGGCGCGGCCGTGTTCGTCCGCTCGAGAAGGACGTTGTCGCCGTCGTCGATGTAGGCATCGATCATGCTCTTGCCCTCGACGCGGATGCAGAAGATGTTGCCGCGGCGACGGCCGAGCATCCAGTCGGGGATGTCCATCGCCTCGCCCGACGTCTCGAACGCCTCTTTGGCCGGACCGGCGGGGACGAGGCCGGCCAAGGGCACCCGGACCCGGCCTTCCAGGGCGGCGGGAAAGCCCGCGATCTGCAGGTCTCCCCTGTCGCGCCTCAGGTAGCCTTTTTTCTCAAGGCTCGCGAGGTGCTTGAAGACGGCCGATGGACTGGCGATGCGGAGAAGGCGTCCGAGCTGGCGGACGGTCGGCGGATAGCCGCGCTCGAGGATGAAGGCCTCGACGGCCTTCAGGATCTTCTCCTGCCTGGGGGTCAGTTCTTTCCTTATTTTGTTCACCATTTTGTTCACCATACATAAAATAATGCGGCGGGCAGCGTTTGTCAAGAGGGAAAACGTCAAAAGATTGGAACCTGCTCTACGGTCAGGGAAAACGAGATTTACTTAATGCAAATACTATTTCATGTGGTCATGCCAAACGCAATATTAAATGCGATTAGTCACAGGAGGCAATCTCTCGAGGAAAAAGCGCCTCGACCCGAGGCGGGCTTTGCACTGCCAGCCGATGGCCACGGTTCAAGGACGGACGCGCCGTTCGGTGATAATGTAATACACGGCTTCCCTTCCATGTCGCCGCTTCGGCGCCATCGGTCCGCGTCAAGACATTTTTGCCTATAGGAAAATAAAAAGGCATATATTTTTGCCTAGAGGAAAATACGTGGGGACAACTCCCGAAACTTATTTATCCGCTTGGGCCATATTGCCAATTGAAACTATCACTTGCAATCCGCATGAGCTGTGCCGATAGACTCCTGGCCGTCGAAGTGAAGAGCGACCAAACCGTGATCGGCGATTTCTTTAAGGGCTTCATCCCCTTCGAGAACGCACTCAAGTGGCGCACTCTCGGAAAAGCCCTTATCTACGGCGGAGAGAGACGCGAATTTTTCTTCCTTGGCTATAGGTCTATTTTGTGCTCTTTAACTGTCTTCCTGATTTCCAAGCTGCAATATCAAGAATCCCAGGATATTTCGGATAAATTTCCCTAGCAAGGTAAATCAATTCTTCATTACTCGCTTCTCTTCTTAATAATCCATTTTCTATGAAAAACTTTTTTACCTGAACGTCAGGAGCAAGATCAATAGATGCATAATCTTCCATTGGCACTTTAAAATCGCGTATAAGGATATTTGTTGCCACATTAGCAATTTTTATTCCTACACCCTTAAATTCAAGAAACCGTCTAATTACTAAAGCGCTCCTTGGCTTATCCCCCCATATATTCGCAGCATTATTTTGATATTTAGAATGGATATCTTGGATCGCCAAGTAAAAATTCGTAGCCATCACATTGTTAAATCGGTGTAGGGCATTTTTTGCAAATATTTCCTTAAGATCACCAGAGTTGACCCTAAGGAAATGTTTAAATTCAAAAGCACCGATTTCTTTCCCAACTTTGTAGGGAATCACCCAAGCCCTTCCTGCTGTTATCTGTCGATCCATCACACAAGCTAGTGTTCCGTCTCGGAAATATATTGGCAAAGTCTCTTGATCTTGGCCAGGATGGAATCGGCCGTGGCCGTCCAGGCGAAAGCCTGGGCGCTGGCATTTGAATGTTGGACGAAATGATCGAT
>Ga0187886_1001548_pt1 | contig 20652 bp, 22 predicted proteins | sample June2016WEW_20_1_FD_133001 | JGI IMG/M metagenome (GOLD analysis project Ga0187886, IMG submission 133001) | Peatland microbial communities from SPRUCE experiment site at the Marcell Experimental Forest, Minnesota, USA - June2016WEW_20_150 | ecosystem: Environmental > Terrestrial > Soil >... | reverse complement strand
GGAGGTTGCGGTTCTCCGCATGGCGGCATCCCACGCCGGGCTTTGCGTCGATGCGATGGGAAGAACCCACGAGGCGGTGAATTATTATCGACAGGCGTTGGCCTTGTTCCCCGACGGCGATCGAAGCTACGACAAAACGCGTGTGCTTACCCTTTTAGCCAACGCATTGCAATCGGAGGGAGAAACAGCGGAAGCCTACATCTTGCAGCGGCGCGCGCTAAGCCTGTGGAAGGATTTGGGGTACCCGGGGCCGATCGCCATTGCGTTGAATAATCTGGCCTATAACCAGCATATGATGGGTCAGTTGGAAGAATCGGAAGCATCCTATAACGAGGCATTGGAATGGTCGCGGAAATCCGGAGATAAGCATTCGCAATTGCTGATTTTTACCGGGTTGGGTGATTTGGCAAAAGACCGGGCCGAGTTCGCCAAAGCGGCCGGTTTTTACTCGGCGGCGGACAGGCTCGCCGAAGAATCCGACGACCTGATGATGTTGGGGTATGTTTACCGGGCCAGGGCCGATCTTAACCGGAAGTTGAAAAATTTTCCTGCCGCAATGGAGTGGGTGCGGAGGGCGGGGGAACTAGCGGAACAAAATACCCCGGCGGTCGAGGCGAGCGACCAGGTATTCTGCGGCGCGGTCTTGGAGGAAATGGGAAATCGGAATGAGGCGGTCGGCAGTTTGGCGCAAGCCGTGGAGATTCTGGAAAGGGAAGCCGCTCCCGCGGTGGAAACGGCCAAAGCGCGGTTTCTTCTGGCGCGCTCCCAGTTTCGATCGGGATTGGTCACCGATTCGGAAAGCTCGTTGCGGGCGGCATTCGATCTGGCGTATGGCTGCGGCTTAGATCAAAGCCTGGTGCGGGAAGCGCCGGGTGCTGCCGATCTATTGGAGGGATTCCTCACCCACGCAACCATGGGCGGGTTATGCAGTTCCCTGTTGGACCGTGCAAAGCGCCAAACCGCGCGAGAATATCGGGAAACCACGGAAACCAACCAGACCGAAACGATAAAACTATCGGTTAAAGCTCTGGGCTCACTTGAAATTCTCTGGTCGGGGAAAGAGATTCAACGGTCGGCCTGGGTCTCCCAAAAAACGAAAGAAGTATTCCTCTTTCTTGTGGATCGGGCTCCCGTGGACAGGGATGAGCTCTTAACGACCTTCTGGCCGGAGATGCCTTCCGGGCGCGCGCAGGCCAACCTCTATCAGACCCTATACCGCATCCGCCGGGCGATTGGGACGGACGTTCTGGTTTTAAAAAATCTGATTTGTCGTTTCGCGGAAAACATGTCGCTGGATTACGACGTTGCATCCTTTGAAAAAACGGCACGGCAAGCCTTGGCCGTCCCGATTACCGACCCGCAGCGGCTGGCCAAATTGGAAAAAACCGCCGAACTTTTCCAGGGCGAGTATCTGAAAGATGTTCCCGTCGGTTGGGCGGGGCAGCGGCGGGAGGAGATCAACCAGATATTTCTCACCCTCGTTCGCGAACAGGCGGATGAGTACTTTTCCCTCTGCCGGTATGAAGAAGGGCGCACCATCGTCATGCGCGGACTGGCGCTCGACCCGTACCGGGATGAACTCCATCAACGGATGCTGCGAATTCTGGCAGCGCTGGGAAGAAAACACGAAGTGGTGGATCATTATCAGAAATATGTCATTTTGTTGAGGAAGGATCTGGGATTGGATCCGCCCGCGGACACCCGTTCTCTGTACGCCAGCCTAATTGTTTAATATTCACTCTCCAGAAAATGGAAGGGGTTCCCAATATCCTTCCCAGTCCCCCCAAAAAATTTCCGAAGAAAATCATCCATAATGAAAAGCGGGAAGGGTAGGGGTCGACCATTCGATTTCTTTTATCCGTTGTGAGAGCGCGGTTCAAAACGAACCCCGGAAATTGACGAAGGAGAGTCGCCTGAGCGGCTCTCTTTTTATTTATCCCGGATGCATCCCGTCCGATGGGAAAAGGGAGCGGATCGAGATCTGAACAAAGGGCCTGTGAGGGGTTTGTTGAGGTGTAACGCCTAGCATGAAATTGGAAGTTCGAGGGGCGCTATATCTCAAAGGAGGCCACAATGTTCCAGACTTTTTCCGCCGCAACGATCCGTTTTTCCTGCCCGCCGGGGGCTCCTCCTCCGGGAGGAGGTGGGTGGTTCTAACGAGGCTACCCGAAGAGGATCCAAGCAGACAGGGTGTTCTATTTCTTTTCCGAGGAGGTGTTAGGGGATGAGTGAAGCCGCTATTCAACAAATTATCTGCCGGGCCGTGGTCAGCGAGCGGTTTCGCGATCGATTGCTTGGAGCGGATCGGGAGCAGGTTCTCCGCACTTCCAATTTGGACCAGCGGGAACGGGAAGCGTTTCTGGCAATTTCCGCCGAGACAATCGAGGAATTCGCCGCCGGTGTGGAAAGGGCAATGCGGGGTTGGAAGCGAGGGGCAAATAGGAACCACTGCAGGGAGAGCCTCCCCATTCACAATCCGGTATCGATCGACACACCCGGCCGTAAAGGCTGACGAACCCCTCACCCGGAAAGAGGGCACGGGGGACATGGATGGTTTCTGATGGACCTTGAAACGGGACAATGCTGATGAATCAGCCCTTGCTTGAAAAAATGGGGGGAGAACGGATCTGCAGGATCTGTGGATACGTCGAGCGCGAAGTCTATCGACTTTTCTGCCCGCGTTGTATGCAGCGTGATCGATTGAGTTCACTGGTCGCCGCGGTAGATACCTGTAACGCCGCGCCGTGTCCTCTGGATCCGCCCCCGGTTCATCCCGTCCAAGGCGTTTCGGTATAAATGCCTGTCCATACGTCATCCCGCAATTCGGGTGCAACAAAGGTGGGTGTGAACCTGTGGGAACGCCCCGAAAAAGAAGGATGGCAGTTCGTCCCTCAGGGCGCGTCACCAGGGGGTGGCGCGCCCGATCGTTTTTTCATTCGATAATGGGCTTAATCATGCCGGAAGAAGAAACTGACTTTCACCTGGTTTCCGATCCGAGAAGCACTCCCGTGAAGTTTCTTCCAAACAGGGAACCTGCCTCTTTGCATCCGATTTTCGGTGAAGAAAAAAAGGACGGACCGGTACAGAAGTTGCTGACGGATTCCGCGTTGGAGGAGTTGGAACTGCAGTTACACAAGCCGTTCCGGCTGGCCGCCGTGGATCTCGGAGGAATCGTTACCCGGGGGGTGACGATGCTCTCGGCAATGTCCGCCGAACTTGGGGTGCTCCTGCGAATCCGCATCCGGGGCGATAGCGTTCCGGTGCAGGGGGATTTCGAGAAAATACAACGGTCGATTAATGCGCTGATCATCCATCTCCTTACGATCTCCCAATCCCAAGCATGCGTCACCGTTAGCGTGGAGAGCGGGATGCAAAACGGAAAGCGGGGGATGTTCGTCCGATTATCCGCCAATCATGTGGTCGTACCCTGGAAATCGGACTTGGGTGCGAATAACGATTTCGCCAATCCGGGGGAAGTAACGGCATGCCGGCTTCTTCTGGAAAAGAACGGAGGGAGCCTGTCGGTTCAATCGGAAGAGGACGAGGGGCAAGCCTTTTTGGTTTGGCTTCCTCTCAAAGGACCTCGCGGGAGAAAGTCCGTAGAGGAAAAATTGTTCGACGTATAGGTTTAATTCTATTTTCAGAATAAAGTGAGACTATAGCAGCTGCTTTTCCCATGTTTCCCGCAACAGGATGGCATCCTGTTCCAGAATCGGGCTTTCGCAAAGGATCCGGCCCGCGCATCCGGAGTCTGCCAGTGCGCGCAGCAGTTGTCCATAGTTCAAATCGGCTTCCCGGAATGGAAGGTGTTTGCGTTCCCCCTTGGCGGTATATTCGATCCCGGAAAGATGGATGTGCATTTTGCGCAGCGCGTCTTCCCCCAGGGCCGCCCGCATCGAACGCAGCGTCTCCATCCATTCCTCGTAACTATTGAGGCCGCCCGTCCGGGCGTGCAGGTGGGCGAAATCCACGCACGGCAGCACGCCTTCCACTTCCTGCGATAGGATGAGGATATCTTCCCACGAGCCGAGCAATGCGGATTTTCCCATCGCTTCCGGCCGAATCAGCACGGGGTTGTGCTGCTTGCGGAGTTCCTTGACGCAGCCTTTTAAACGCGGAATGGCTTTCTTGAGCGCCTCCTTCGGTTCGCGGCCGAAGTAGGATCCGGGGTGAATGACGATATCCGTAGCACCGGAAAGGTGGCCGAAATGAGCGGCATCCATGATACGTTTGCGGCTCTTGGGCCATTCGGTAGAATCAGCATTGAGGTTGATGAAATACGGGGCGTGGACGCTCAGAACCACGTTATATCGTTGGGCTTCGGAGCGGATCGCTTCGCAGGCTGCGGGGGAGATTCGGACCGAACGGACCCAGGCTAACTCGAGCGCGTCCAGGCCGAGGTTGGCGATTCGTTGAACGCCGCCGACAGTGCCCCCGGGTTTAGGCGGGGTGGACAGCGGGCTGCCGACGGTGCCGAAGTGAAATCTCGTTTCCATGGATTGTCCCCTCCGCGGGAATGAGAATCCTTTTAACCATTATAGGTTGTGCCATGCTGAACACGGTCCGGAGCTCCGTCGAAGGTTGTGGAGATCTGGATTTTGGAATCCAACCAAGGTCACCAGCCTAGCTTAGCGACCAGCGCCGGTCCGAGAACGAGGACACCCACCAAGATGGCAGTTATCGCGGCGATTACAACTACCGCTGCTTTGACGTCCTTGGCAATTTTCGCCAGGGGATTGTAGGTTTGACAGGCCAGGTCTACCGCGCTCTCGATGGCCGTGTTGGACAGTTCGGCCATCCACACCATGCCCATCGCGAGAATAAGCAAGCACCACTGTTCGACTCCCAGGCCCAGCCAGAATCCGGCCAGGATCACAAGCAATGTTGCGAGAAGATGGATTTGAGCGTTGCGCTGGGTTCGCAGCGCATACCACAATCCGGAAAACGCGTTGCCGAAAGAGGAAATCAGATTGGGGGATTTTATCGGTTGCATGGTTTTTTAGAAAAGCAACTCCTTTAAAATTTTTCTTTGGGACTGCCACATGCGTTTTTTGTGGAAGGGAGTGTCGTGATCATACCCGAGCAAATGCAGGGTCCCATGGACGGCCAGCAATAGTACTTCCTGCTCCAAAGGAGCACGGCGAGACCGGGCTTGCGCGGCTGCCCGCGGCAGTGAAATGGCGATCTCTCCCAAATGAACGATGCCCGTTTCCGGATCGATGCCCCGCGAACCGAACGAAAGAACATCCGTCGGTCGGCGCATACCCCGGAAGCGCAGGTTCAGCGATTCCAGTGTTTCATCGGAGCCAAGCAACATCGAGACAGAGCAGGATTTCCGGAAAGCTTGCTGATCCAGCGTCCGCCGGATCGCGCGTCGGACGGCGGAGAGCGAAACTTTCTGCGGAAGACGCGGCTCACGGCGAATGCGGATGAACCGCCGTGGGTTAGCGCTTGCCAGGGGCGTCTTTACTTGATTGTTTTTTTTCATCTTCCGGATACCGCAGGCGGATGTGGATCCTTCCCCGCAATGCATCGGCGAAGGCTTCACGGATGATCTCCACGTCATGCAGCGTCAGGTCGGTTTGGTCGAATTGGCGCTGGCCCAGCCGGTCGTCGACGACTTCGCGGACCAACGTCTCGATTTCCTCCGACGTGGCCGGACCAACCGCCCGGAATTTCGCCTCCACACCGTCGGCCAGCATGAGAATCGCTGCTTCCTTGGAACGCGGACGCGGCCCGGGGTAGTGGAATTTTGCCTCATCCACCTTGTCGGGATTACCCCCGGCGGCGTTCAGCGCCAGCCCATATTGGAAATTCGTTCGCAAGGTGCCGTGATGTTCGATAATGAGATCCCGCACCCGTGTGGGGAGATGGTGTTTGCGCGCCAGATCCAATCCGTCGCGCGTGTGTTGGATGATCAGCCTCGCGCTGGCTGCCGGATCGAGCCGGTCGTGCGGATTGCCCTCGGGTCCCTGGTTCTCAACGAAGAATTTCGGTTGGGCGGATTTTCCAGCGTCATGATACAGCGCGCCGACCCGCAGGAGCAGTGTATTGGCGCCGATCCGCTCACCGGCATGTTCGGCCAGGTTGGCAACTTGCAGGCTGTGCTGGTAGGTCCCGGGCGCTTGCAGCAGGATCTCGCGTAGAAGAGGATGATCCGGCCGGGAGAGGTCTAAGAGCTGAAGGTTGGTGGTGATATCGAAAAGATTCCCGACCAGGAACAGCATGCCCAGCGAAAGGATTCCGGACAACAGGCCGTTGGCGAGACTGGCGGCAATCAGGGTCAGGATTCCGATCAGGTCGCTGGCCGGCATGGAAAGCCGGATGATCAGCACGACCACCGAGCCGGTTACGCCGGCCGCTATGCCCGCCAGGAAGAACCGAACCGGCTTCTCGCCCTTGCCCAGGATCAGTACGGCGGCCAGGCAGCTGAGTGCGCCGTACAGCCCGATCTCCAAGCTTGTCCCACCCATCAGTCCGGAGAAGATGGAAAGCAACATTCCGGTAAGAACGCCCAGCCTCCGGCCGTAGGCGCAGGCGATGAGCATTGCCATCGCGGCCACCGGGAAAAGAAATGGAAGCACGGTATGGCCGGGCACCATGATCCGGCCGACGATCAGAAATGCCAGGAGGATCATGGAGAAAAGAAGGGCGGGTCGCAGCCCGCGGGTGATCTGCGGATGAAATTGGGACACAAACATCGAGAGCAGCACTGTCGTCAGCACAACGGCCAGAATCATGCTTGCGGCGGCCCGCAGATTGAGCGATTCCGTGGTCAATCCGAGCATGAACACGGCCTCCAGATCGTCTTCTCCGACCACTTTGCCGCGGGGAATGACAACCTGTCCCGTGACAAAACTTCTGGTGACCGGAGTGACGTTCGCGGAAGCCTGTTCCCGCAAAGACCGGGTGGCGGAATCGTTGTATAGACTGTTTGGAACCACGAGGTTGCGCACCAGATCCGTCACGAGCGGGACCTGGTTTTCCGGAAAGGAAAGGCTGACGTAATTCGGAATGGAGTTAATAATGGTCTGGAGCTGATCGGGTCCGATCGGCTGCCGCATGATCCGCTCCAGAACGGCCTGGGATTCCTGTTGCACAATCTCCCATTCCGGATCGCTTAGCTGCAGGATCCGGGTGGTCGTGTCGGTCGGCAGATTAACCTCCGACAACTTTTGCAAATCGGCGAGTTTTTCATCCAGGCTGGCATACGGATTGATGCGGATGTTGGTGATGTAATCCAACGCCGCCTGCAGAGTCTCTGCTTGCTGGCGCGCGATCAGCGGATCGGGTGGATTGTAGACCGGGGTGACCAGGGCCGCCGCCTGGTCACGTGCCTGCTGGGTGAGAATCTGGCTGACATAGGTGCGCGTCCGCGGAGCCAGCACGTCTTGGGGGGAGACGTCGCCCAATTGCAGGCTGACGGTGCGCTCGCCGGGGAGAATGGGCAGGGTAAGGATCAGCGCCGCGAATGCGGCGCTGGCGACGACTACGACAGCGACGGGGATCCTTCCGAGGATCGACCGCCAGCGAGGAACAGGTTCGGAGGAGGGAGAGGCAGTCATAAGCGGCAACGCTGTCTGCTCAACCCCCCAACAGCTTGCGGACCGTTTGACTCAATTCGCGGTTGTCGGCGCGGCCCTGGGTTTTGGGCGAAACCAGCTTCATCACTTTACCCATGTCAGCCGGTGTGGAGGCGCCGGCTTCTGCGATCGCCTGACGGATGATCGTTTCCAGTTCCTGGGCGGTGAGTGGTTGGGGGAGGAAGGATTTAATTAATTCTAATTCGGCGCGCGAATCGGTGGCTAGATCCTGCCGGCCGGCTTTTTCCGCTTCAGCCATTGCTTCCTGCCGGGTCTTTGCTTCCTTCTGCAGGATCCCCAGCAGTGCAGGTTCGTCAAGCGCGCCGCGTTTTTCCACCTCGGCCATTTTGACCGCCGATAGGATCATGCGGAAAGTGCGTTTTCCGACCTCGTCCTTGGCGCGCATGGCTTCTGTCAAGCGGGTCTCAAATGTCTCTTTGGTTAGCATACTTCCTTTTCTTTCCGAGTAAGGGATGTGAAGTTCATTATATGTATGCCCATGCGGCGGGTCAAACGGTCTGTTGCGTTCCCGTGAATTTAAGGCTGAATTACAGGAAATTAGTCCCGCCAGCCTCAAACAGCCTGATTAATGCCTCTGGTTTTTCAAAGAATTCCTTTTGCAGGGAAGGAACTTTCGCCAGCCCGGTCAAGGTTTCGGTCAGCATATGGTTAACCGGGGCGGCGATCCCGAGGCGCTCACCTTCCCGTACCACGGCGCCGTTGAGCCATTCCACCTCGGTTTTTCCGCGCCCGGAATTCAGATCGAGATAAAAGGACGGCATCTTTCCGCCCCGTCCTCCGCCGATGGCGCGTGTCAGCAGCGGTTGCGCAAGCCCGCGAGGGAGGTTTTTCACGGCAAAGGCCAACATTCTCACCGGTGTTCCCGGAAGATTCACCACGTCGATTCCGCCTGTGCGCATCACCTGCAGGCATTCGCGCAGCATCTTTCGTTCGAGCTCGAAAAGTCGCGGATCGGAAAAGACGGCCTGCGGAGTCATGCCCAGGATCGCCGACGAAGCGTTAGCCGTCAGATTGGTGAAAAGTTTCGACCATTTCATCGCCCGTGCCATGGGGTATAGCCTTGCGTTTAACCCGGCACGATTCATCGCATGCACCAGCGGGAGGCTCAGCGCGTGCCCGGCCGCCAGCCCAAGCCCGCGCTTGCGCTCCAGCGTGATTTCGCCCGCGCGCCCGCGTCCGACCGCGCTGGTAACCGTGCCGGCGATCACCCGCCCGGAGCCGAATACACTTTCCAGCGCCGCCTCGTTCTCGACGCCGTTTTGCAAGCAAAGCGCTGGTGGGAGCCGCCCGGCGAGCGGCTGCAGCGATTCGATCGCCGCGCCGGTGTCGTAGGATTTGAGCGCGAACACCGCCAGGTCAGGCGTGCTATCGCGCAAAGCGTCGCTCGCGGAAGTAAATACCCTATTCAATGGTAAATGATGTGTATGTGTATGCGCCCCGAGCGAGAGGACCAAACCTTCCCGGCGGAGGATCTCCGCCGGCTCCGGCCGTTCGACGAACGCTACGTCGCATCCAGTCAGGGCAAGGCTGCCGCCGATGTATGCGCCAATCGCGCCGGCGCCAAAGAACAGGAGCTTCATGATGTCCGTCCCTCGCGCAGGATTTCCATCAACCGGACAGTAATCGCCGCCGTGGCGCCCCAAATTACATGTCCTTGGAACGGTTCGAAAAAGGGGGCTGTGCTTTGCGCCCGGCCGTTTACGGATTCCACCGAGCGCCGGGTTAAATTTCCAGGTTGCATCAACCACTCGACCGGGACGAAAAAAACCTCGCGGACTTCCGGTGCTGAAAGAGTCAGCTCGAGGGGCCATTTCAAGACGCACACAACCGGCCATATTCGGAATCCCGTGCGCGTATCTGCCGGGTCGAGAATTCCCAGCGGTCGGATGTCCTCCGAACGGATGCCGATCTCTTCGCATGTCTCGCGCAACGCGGTTTGCAGCGGCCCGGAATCCCCCGCCTCGACGTGCCCGCCGGGGAATGACACCTGTCCGCGATGGTCGGCCAGTTGGTTGCTTCGTCGTGTAAAAAGAAGTTTCCAGACGGTCTCGTCCTTTAATAGTGGCACCATAACCGCGGAAGATTTGATTCCCGGATCCTGCGGCGGATAGGAAGTTTTAATCTTTATGGGCAGCCGGTCGGATAAAGCGGATTCGATATCGATCATAAATGGCTGGGGATTTTTCAAGGCCTGGACGATGGAACATCGGCATGGCTCTCGGCTTTGCCCGCCTTACACCTGCCGCCCGTCAATTTTCAGAAGAATCGCCTTCGGTTGGAACTTCGTCGACGGGAACGTCTTCAGGTTTTTCGGCGATTTTTTCCAGCACGGGCCGGGCGAAGATCAGATACCCGGTGTGGGCCACCATCCGGTCGGTGGGCCGCAGCCGTTCGGGAACCGGTTTGTAGTAACGCAGGGAGAGTTCGCTGACTTCCATGAATTCAAACTCATGGCGCTCGAGCGAGGATAGCAGCATGCTTACTTGATTGGTGGTTGGGACGATCGATCCGAAGAATCCGCCCGGGCGCAATGCCGCGCGCACTTGTCCGATGTATTCGTGGGGCACGGCCACGTCGAGGAAGAGGGACGGCACGTCGGTTTCCTCGAATCCCTGGGTGATGTCGCGCAAACGGAAATCGACCCGTCCTTCCAGCCCGAGCGCTTCCAGGTTGTGGCGGGCAAGAGCTTGCATATCGGCGCGAGAATCATAGGAGATCACGCGCCCTTGCGGACCGACCGCCGAGGCCAGCGCGGTGGTGAGTGCGCCCGAACCGGTGCCGGCTTCGACCACGGTCATTCCGGGGGCGATCGAGAGTTTGAGCAGAATGTAGCCTATATCCTTGGGGAAGATGATCTGGCTGCTGCGCTTGGTATCGCGCAGGATATCGTGCAGGGAAGGGGGCAGCAGGTAGAATGGACGTCCGATGTGGCTGTCGACGCGGCTGCCCCACGATTTGCCGATCATATCGTCGTGTTTGAGCATGCCCCGGTGGGTGTGCAGTTCCGCGCCGGGTCGCAATCGCACCAGCCTGTATTTGTGGTCACGCCCCACCAGTTGGACCAGATCGCCTGCTTGGATAATAGTCAAAATCCCTCCTCCGGACGGGCAGATTGTAACTTGGCGCGCGCGGGGAAGCAATCGGGCAGATTTCTTCGATCCGCAGATACCATCCTCTCTTTCCCCCCTTTTTCCTCCCCCTCCTTCCCGTATCACGGGAAGGAGGGGAAAGTTAGGAGAAGGTGGATGGGATGGATTTCTCTACAATCACCGCCAATAAAAAAAACCGGGTGAAGGATCACCCGGTAGAAGCTGCAGAGGAAATGATCGGTCGGTTTCCCATCGAAAGGGTGGATCAGGCCGCGGCCAGTGCCATAACCGGTATTTTCTCTTCGAGCGGTAGTCCATAACGGTCGTAGGCCAGATTGAGAATCTCGTTGATGAGTATAGAGTATTGCATCCCTTCCGCCTTGGCCATGATACACAGATCGGACACATCGGGATTTACTCCGGGCAGTGTGTTGATCTCCAACAAATACGGGTGGCCCTCGCAATCGAGCCGGAGGTCGACACGGCCGCAATCCTCGGCTCCAATGGCGATCGCGGCGGACTTGGTGAGGCGGTACATTTCTTTCTTGAGGTTGCAGGAGATCGACGCCGGGCAGGTATAGACCGGCGACCCTTCCGCTCCGGGCACGATCAATTTGGCCTCCGACCCGTATACTCCCTGGCCTGCGCCCACGTTCGGGTCGATTTCCAGAACCGGGAAATAGTGATAGCCGTCGGAGGAATACAGATCCGGGTTGGCTCGCCGGCGCCCGGTGGGCGGATTGCCGATGATCCCGACAGTGAATTCCCGGCCGGGTAGGAAGCTTTCCACCAAGGCGGGTTGGTGATAGTCCTGCACGATCCGGCGCGCCTCGCGGCGCATGTCCGCTTCGTTTTGCACGATGGAAGTCGGGGATACGCCTTTGCCGGATCCTTCGCGGACGGGTTTTACAAACAGCGGAAACCGCAACGAGGAGCGCAGCGGAGCTTCCGGATCGTGAAAAAGCTGGAACGGCACGGTGGGCAGGCCGCGGTCACGCCAGATGCGCTTGGCAATCACTTTTTCGAGAGAGATGGCGTTGGCCAGCACGCGCGACCCGCTGTAAGGAACGCCGAGCATCTCCAACATGGCCGGTACGTGCGATTCGCGCGCGTCTCCGCGCAGTCCCTCGGAGATGTTGAAGCAGAATTCCGGTTTTGTTTTTCGAATCGTATCCAGCAGGGTTACGTCGGCTTCGAGGAAGAACGGCTTGTGGCCGACCAGGCGGAGTGATTCAAGGATCGCTTCCACCGTCTCTTCACGGTCATATTCCACTGCGTCGTCGGGAGGAGCATCCGGCCGCAGGGGAACGTTCTTTTTTAAGTTGGCCAACACGGCGACTTTCAACGGGGGGCTGATCCGGCGCGGAGCGGCCGGGGTGATGGGGAGCGAGAGTTGTGACCCAGGAGGTTCGTCGATCGTTTTTTCCTTGTTCATCATGTCCTCATTGTTGCAATTTGACCCGGGCAAGAGAAAAGCCCCACTCCATGGGTTCGGGCTTTGCCACGGGTCAGCGTGGAATGCTTTCGATTATAGCAACTTTTTGGAATTGGGGAAGAGGTCAATTCCCAACTTCGTCCGGGAAACAATATAATACCCTTCGGGCTCGGATGGACCAAAGGAGGAAAAATGGGAAGGATGATCGACGTTTCGTTGGAGATTTACTCCGGCATGGTGGTCTGGCCGGGCGATGAGGGTGTGGACCTGCGGCGTGTCCAGCGAATGGAGGACGGGGCACACGCGAACCTGTCCCGGATCGCGTGCGGAGTCCACACCGGCACACATGTGGACGCGCCGTTTCACTTTATCCCGGGCGGAAAAACCATCGAGCAGCTTCCATTGGAAGTTTTAGCGGGTCCGGCCTGGGTGACCGAGTTCGCCGAAGTCCGGCGCATCGGAGCCGAAGAACTTAAAACAGCCGGGATTCCGAAGGGAACGACGCGCCTGCTGCTTAAAACCGTCAATTCGAAAACCATTGCGAGCGAGACGGTCTTCCATGAGGATTATGCCGGCTTGACGGAGAGCGGGGCGAAGTGGATTCTGGAGAGGGGAATCCGGTTGGTGGGGAACGATTACCTCTCGGTGGCCTGCCGGGACCAGACCGGGCCGGTGCACACGATGCTCCTGGGAGCGGGGATTATTTTTGTCGAAGGACTGGCGCTGGAGGAGGTGCCTCCCGGCGCCTGCCGCTTCTGTTGCCTGCCGCTCAAACTCAGGGGTTCGGACGGCGCCCCCGCACGCGCTATGGTGGAACTTGGGTGATGAAGATCAACACAGGGTAATTGCTCGCCCGGTATTTGCCGGAGGGTCCGATAAAACGTTTTTTATGGCCGGTTTCGTTTTCCGTTGTGGAGGCGCAGGACCGCGGTTTTACGCGTTTCCCTGAAGTCCAAGATCGGCGGCAATCGGCCGCATGGCAAGGATGACGTTATCCACATGTTCCCATAGGTCCACGCCGAGTTCCTGCGCGCCGCGCTCGATTTCCTCGCGCTTGGCGCCCGCGGCGAACGCCTTATCCTTCCACTTTTTCTTGACTGACGACGCGGTCAGGTCGGCCAGCGACCGCGATGGACGCACCAACGCGACGGCGGTGATCAGCCCGGTGAGTTCGTCGCAGGCAAACAGCGCTTTTTCCATCCGGCTTTCGCGCGGCACCCCGGTATGGTCCGCGTGTGACAGTACCGCGCGGATGATTCCCTCCGGCACGCTGCGCTGCCGCAGGATCGCAGCCCCCGCCTGCGGATGACGCTCCAGGTCCGGGTGGATCTCCCAGTCGAAATCGTGCAGCAACCCGACGACGCCCCACAGTTCCTCATCTTCCCCGTATTTTCCGGCATAGAAACGCATCGCGGCCTCGACGGCGAGCATGTGCCGGATCAGGTTTTCGTTCTTGATGTATTCGCGGACGATCGCGAGGGCTTCTTCCCGTTTCATAGCCACGCTCCGATTTGGTGAGATAGGGAAAGGTTCGATTTCTATTGGACTTTTCATACCCCGACCGTGCTCTTTATTTTCCCTTTCCATCCCATCCTACCAACCCAAACCCCTCCTCCCTTCCCGCATCACGGGAAGGGAGGAAGGGAAAAAGGAGAAGGGGGATGGGGTGGCAAGCATGATACTGCCTCCCGGAAAAAAAATTTAAATAGAGAATCCTGTTAGGTTCCTACTCCATCGGTTCCATTGGTCCCAGGAGCGGTTGAGGGTGGGTGATCTGCGTCTCCAGGATCGCGAAGAAGCTGGCCGCCCCTTCGCGCAAGTTCCATTGGACGAGTGAGGACATCCGATAGTTGCGCCGGTCGGCGTCCACGCCGACGGATTCTATCCCCATCTGATCGCAAAGGTATACCGCCCGAGGCAGGTGGAAATCCTGCGAGACCAGGACGGCTTTTTTCACCCCGAAGACGAAGCGGGCGCGGTAGCAGGTGTCGTACGTACTACGCCCGCCGTAATCCAGGACGAGCGCCGAATCAGGTACGCCTAATTGAACGGCCAGGTGGCGCATTGCTTCCGGTTCGTTGTATTCCGGGAAGCGGTTGTCGCCGCTGAGGAGCAGTTTTTCGACCATGCCGCGTTGATAAAGATCGACTGCGGTTGCCACACGGTCGGCCAGGACGGGCATCGGCGTGCCGTTGCGGTACAGCCCGGCGCCAAAAACGATCGCCACCGGTGCGGAAAGCGAGCCGGGCGCGGAATGATACACCCGCGCCTGGGTCTTCCAGCGGATGTAGATCCAAGGCACTCCGGCTAGGAGCACTCCGGCAAGCAGGAAAGCAAGCCATTTCCAGGATGGTCGGAAAATTTTCATCGGCAGGTTGAATTATTCACGCCGGGCTCGGAATTCCATCAATTCAACGGGGGCGCCGTCGGAGATGATCATGGCCACGCGCACACCTTCGGACGGCGAGTTGATTGCGGAAAGGATCTCCGCACCCTCGATGGCCTTTTCCAGATCATCCACGACGAACGCAACGTGCGGCACAGTCCGGACAAGCTCCGGAAGCGGACTGCCCTCTTCGAAATGCATCCATTCAATTCCGAAAGGGTTGGATTCAAAACCGGAGACGTACATGCGGAACGCCGGAAGATATTTTTCTCCCCGCCGCGGGGTGCGGGTAGGGATGCCCAGATGATGGTATCGCCATCCTTTTCGGACAAGGACCGCGGGAAGCTCGTGATCCTTGCGGCGGATGTCGGATGATGCGTTGATGGATGGAAGGCCGGGTTCGGACAAGAAACCTCAATTTTTAATTGCCGAAGACAATCGCGGGATATCAAAACAAAAACAAAACCCGGTTTCCCGGGCAAGTGTGCCGAAGCTGGGAGTTGAACCCAGATGGCCTTTCGGCCACTGCGCCCTGAACGCAGCGCGTCTGCCAGTTCCGCCACTCCGGCATGAGAGTATATATTCTATCGGGAAATCGGGATTTGTCAATTATTTGCGTATTGGCCAACCGAAAAAGAAGTTCAGTATCCCTTACAAATCTTCTATTTCAAATGGCATAAGAAATACAATCCTTAACACAACCATGGTAGATTGCCGAAGGCAATCACCCAACTTTTTTCCAAGCATAGGCCAGTGCCTCATCGGTGCTATCCAATATCTCGGCGCCGAGCGCTTCCAGCGCCGTTCGCTTCTCGCCGCCCGCTGCCACACCCAGGAACGACATGCGGATGTTCATGCCCTTCCGGTTAAGAAGATCGACCGCGCTTTGCGTGGCAAGCACCCCGGTCGGCGAATCCTCGAAGACCACGATGTCGGCAGTTTCTTGCTTCAATGCATCCAACGGAGGAAGCAATTGCCCTTCCTCGACCAGCGCGCGCCCGGCTTCCAGTCCATCGCCCTCTGCGGTGCCAAGCGCCATGGATATCGCTGCGAGCGAATGTGCGGGATTCGGCTTCAGGTAGGCATCCGGCTGTTGTCCGTGCCGTTTGGACAGCCACAGCATTTGCCCGGCGCCGACCAGCGGAAGTTCTTCCAACCCGATCACCTTTAGCGCGATCTCCGCTTCGGGAGGGAATTCCGTCGGATCGTCGGCGGCGCCGCGCGGCCGGCAGGGGCGGGCGGTGATGATCGCAGAGCGGATCTTCCGCTCGCGGTGCATTGTCAGAATTCGATCGCGGTTGGCGGCTGAAAACGCTGGCCGGTCGAGTTCCGCCAGCAGCGATGGGGTCTCCACATCCGCGGGGACGCGGTAGAGGTCGGCATAGGTCCGGCTGCCGAGGGTGAACTGCTGGAAGTATTGCATTACGGGCGAACGCGCGAATTCGCGCGGATGGCCCAGCAGCGCGTCGAGCACGGAATCGAATTCACCCACCCGGTCGATATCCGCTTCGGTGTGTCCGGCTTCCTGCCGGAAGATTTTAGCGGCCGAAAGGGAAGGGGACTCTCCGCCCAACGCCCCGGTGCGCCGTGCCCACCCGGCGTATTCCGGCTCCGGGCGCTTGAGTGCTCCTTTTTGCAGGACGATCATCGCCCGGAAGAGATCGGCAGGCAGGTGCAGATCCGGATTGGCGCGCCAGATTGCGAACGCGTCGGCCGCGGCGCAGATCCCGGCGATATCCCATTCGCAGGTGATCCCCTGCGCCTCGAACGCTTCGATCTCGGATTCTTCAAGCGGCCGTTCCGGATTGCCCATCCGGCGCGAAAAATGCGCGACCGTCCGACGCAACGCCTCGCGGTACCCGCCCGGATGGATCAACACGCCATCGAGATCGAAAAGCCACAGGTTCATTTGTGTCGCCTCTCTAACTCGGCTTCCACATCCGCCAAACCCAATCCGCGTGCGGCGAGCAGTACCAGCGTGTGATACATCAAGTCGGCCGCCTCGCGTACGACCCGCTCATCGTTCTCTCCCAGCGCCGCAACGATCGTTTCGGTGGATTCCTCACCAACCTTCTGGGAGATTTTTGGCAAGCCTTCGCGAAACAGGCCGCTGGTGTAGGATCCTTCTTTGGGATTCGATTTCCGGTCGTGAATCACCGCATCCAGTGTATGCAGAAAACCTGCGGATGTATCCTGCGTTTGCCCCGCGACGCGCGTGTAGAAACACGAGCGCTCGCCGGTGTGACAAGCCGGTCCGGCTGGAATCACGCGCAACAGAATCGCATCCGCGTCGCAATCCAATACCACCTCTATAACGCGCATCGTATTACCGGAGGTTTCGCCCTTGCGCCAGAGTTTGCTGCGTTCACGGCTCCAGAAGTGCGCTTCCATCGTGCCGAGCGTTTTCTGCCAGGCCTCGGCGTCCATCCAAGCCAGCATCAGCACTTCGCCTGTCCGTGCGTCCTGCGCGATGGCAGGGATTAAACCTTGATCGTTATATTGGGGTTCCATGTATGCTCCTCGACAGACCTCTCCGCTAACCCCCCGTCCCCTTCCCCCTCTCCATTATGGAGAGGGGGAAGGGGTGAAGGGGATGGAGGAGAGGTTAGGTCAATCTCACTTTCACTCCCTTTTGATCCAGATACTTTTTCAGCTCCGCCACGGTGGTGATCCCGTAATGCAGAAGCGATGCGACCAGCGCGGCGTCAGCTTTGCCTTCGGTGAGGATCCGGTAAAGATGTTCGGCCTTTCCGCCGCCGCCGGAGGCGATTACCGGGATGCGCACCGCCTCGGCCATCTTGCGCGTCAGGTTGATTTCGTAACCTTCCTGCGTCCCGTCGGCGTCGATCGAATTTACCACCAGCTCGCCGGCGCCGAGTTCTTCACCGCGTCTGGCCCAGGCCAGCGCGTCGAGGCCGGTGCGGTTGCGCCCGCCATGGGTGACGATCTCGTATCCGGAAGGCGTGGCTTCCGAGGGTGGCACGGCGAGCACGTCCATCGACAGCACAACGCACTGCGCGCCGAAGGCACGCGAGGCTTCGGCGATCAGTTGCGGATTCTGCACCGCGGCGGTATTCACATTCACCTTCTCCGCGCCGGCTAGGAGCACCTTGGAGCAATCCTCGACCGTGCGCAATCCGCCTCCGACCGAAAACGGGATGAACACCTGAGCGGCGACCGCGCTGACCACATCGAGGAGAATCTCGCGATGATCGCTCGAGGCGGTGATGTCGTAGAAGACCAGCTCGTCGATCCCGGCTTCGTAGTAACGACGGGCGGTCTCGACCGGATCGCCGATGTCACGGGTGTCGACAAATTTAACGCTCTTGGCGAGTTTCCCGTCGCGCACGTCCAGACAGGCGATGATTCTTTTGCTGAGCATTTATTCCACCTGCACTCTCCCGTTCCACCCGGCGAAGTTGGTCAGAATCCGCAACCCGGCGGGCCCGCTTTTTTCGGGATGAAACTGAACCGCGATCAGGTTGGCCGATCCGATCACCGCCGGAAACGTGATCCCATATTCGCATTCGGCCAGGATGCGTGCCGGGTCTTCCGGCAAAGGGTAATAGGAATGGTCGAAGTAAAATTCTTCTTCTGCGCCCATCCCTTGGAGCACCGGATGATCCCGCACAATCCGGACGCGGTTCCAGCCGATATGCGGAATTTTCCGCGCAGGGTCGGAAAACGCAAACCGTTTGCATTCGCCCGGCAGTAGATCCACGCAGTCGGTGCTGCCCTCTTCAGACTTGGTCAGCACGATTTGCGCCCCCAGGCAGATGCCCAGGATGGGAATTCCGCGCGCGAACGCGTCACGCAGCGCCTGATCCAACCCGCGTTCGCGCAAGGCTTCCATCGCGCTGGCTGCCTGGCCCACACCGGGAAAGATCACCTTCTCGGCGCGTCGGATGGCTTCCGAGTCCGGAGTAATGACGGATTCTACGTCGAGGAAATTCAGCGCGCGCTGAACCGAAGTGATATTGCCGGCTTTATAATCGACGATATGGATCATTCAACCTCTCTGGTCCGTGGTAATTCTGGAAGACTTCTTTATTTTCCAGCGGTTCGAGCGCGGTCCAGCGCCTGTTTGAGCGTGAATATACCCTCGTAAAGCGCGCGGCCGATGATGACGCCGGGTAGACCCGCCTTGACGACGTTTTCAACGTCGCGGAGCGAGGCCACGCCGCCGGAGGCGATCACCTGCAGACCGGTCTCGCGTGTCAGTTGGAGCGTGGCCGGGAGATTGATCCCCGTTGAAATGCCGTCCCGCTCGATATCGGTGAATACGCACCAGCGAATACCCTTCGCGAACATCTTTTTCCCCAGGTCGATCGCATCCAATTTGGACCCCTGCTCCCAGCCTCGGATGAAGGCCTTTCCGGAACGTACATCGATCCCGACGGCAACCTTTTCTGAACTATACTTGCGCATAGCGACATCAATAAGCAATGGATTTTCAATGCTGGCCGTTCCGATCACGACCCTGGTCACGCCTGTATCCAGAGCTCGTTTAATCCCCTGAGAATCGCGCAGACCGCCACCGAATTGAATCTTCAAACCGATCCTGAGGATCTGTGCCAGGGCGAGTTCGTTGGCGGCCGTTGCCTCACCGAATGCGCCGTCAAGATTAACCACATGAAGCCAGACAGCGCCCTCGTTCTGCCAACGGCGGGCAATCTCCAAGGGATCGTCGCCGTATACGGTCTGGCGATTAGGGTCACCCTGTGCGAGCCGGACAACCTTGCCCCCGCGCAGGTCGATCGCAGGGAAGATGGTAAATTCTGGTGCACTTTTATTGCTATCCACCGGTCCTCTTATCCTTGGTTTTTCAAGATCTTGAACGCAAAGCCCGCCCCGGCTGGGTCGGGCCGGGGACGCTAAGGCGCAAAGAGAATTTTTTTAGGGTTAACTTTGCGCCATTGCGCCTTTGCGTTTTGTGATCTTAAAATACGCCCTTCGTCGAAGGTATCCCGACGGGGCGACGCGGGTCAATCTGCGATGCCCGATCGAGTGCACGGGCAAACGCCTTGAACATCGCCTCCGCCTGGTGATGGTCATCGCCGCGTTCCAGAAGGCGTACATGCACGGTTGCCTTGGCGGTAGAGGTGAAGCTGCGGAAGAAATGTTCCACGAGCGTTACGGGCAATTCGCCGATGGCGGTCAGCGCCCACTCCGCGCGCACCAGGCAGTGCGGCCGACCGGAAAGATCGACGGCCGCAAGCGCGAGAGCCTCGTCCATCGGCACCACGGCATCCCCGATCCGCACGATCCCGCGTTTATCACCCAGCGCCCGATCGATTGCCTCGCCGAACGCGAGCGCGGTATCCTCCACCGTGTGGTGCAGATCCACATGAACGTCGCCCTTGGCTTGAACGTTCAAGTCGAACATCCCGTGCACCGCGATGTGTTCCAGCATGTGATCGAGGAACCCTATTCCGGTTTGAACATCGTGCTTGCCGGTTCCATCGATGGTCAGTTCCACCCGGATTTCGGTTTCCTTGGTTTTACGTTCGACGATTGCTTTGCGCATGGGTAGCTCCTTGTTTGTTTGCAGACCTAACCCTCTCACCCCTTTCCCTCTCTCCCTTCCCTTAAGGGAAGGGAGAGAGGGTGGCCGAAGGCCGGGGGTGAGGGTTAGGTCATCGTCTCCAATGCTTCCATCAACGCGTCGGTATCCCGCGGACGGCCGACCGAGATGCGCAGGCAATCGCGCAATCCAGGCCGATCGAAATAGCGCACCAAAATCCCACGCTTTTCAAGGTCGCTCTGCACCATCCGCGCATCGCGGCCCGTCAGCCGGCATAGGAAAAAATTCGACCGGCTGGGATACACCTTCATCCACGGAATGGTTTGCAGCCGAGCAAACATCCTTTCGCGCTCGGTGATGATCTTCCGGAAGGTTTTTGCCAGCGCATCATACTCGTCGAGGGAAGCCATGGCAGCCTGGTAGGCAGCCGCATTGACATTATAGGGCTGCTTCATCGTCATCATCCGGCTCATCAAGCTTTGCGGGAAGATGCCATACCCGACGCGCAAACCCGCCAGCCCGGCCCATTTGCTGAAGGTGCGCAGCACCGCCAGGTTGTCGTATTCCAGCGTCCAGCGGATCCGGCTGCCGCCCGAGAATTCGATATAGGCTTC
>Ga0187886_1001547_pt1 | contig 20668 bp, 14 predicted proteins | sample June2016WEW_20_1_FD_133001 | JGI IMG/M metagenome (GOLD analysis project Ga0187886, IMG submission 133001) | Peatland microbial communities from SPRUCE experiment site at the Marcell Experimental Forest, Minnesota, USA - June2016WEW_20_150 | ecosystem: Environmental > Terrestrial > Soil >... | reverse complement strand
CATTTGAACAGCCAGCGCTTCAAACTTCTTGGGAAGCATGGCCCTGCCCGCCGTCGGAAAGTGCCGCTTTGGGGCCGTTGTGGACGTCGATTATGGCACCGGCGCCGATCCCTCACGGTACGGACTACCTGCTTGATATAACTTCAGCCGCTCTTGAATGTGTCCGACGAGGTCTCTCTGGCCAGCCGCGTTCGCCAACTCGACTGCTTTCTGAGCAACCTGAATGGCATCGTTGAATCGGCCGACCTCGGCGTAGGCTGCGGCGAGCGCGTCCAAGGCATCGGCTTGCCTGTACCCTGTGATCTCACAAAGCCGCTCCCCTGACTGAACCGCTTCTGCACCGTTGCGAAGGCTCGCCTTTCGGTCGGTGGCGAGAATCCAAGCCAGCCTGCTGAGAGCCGGCGGCCAATCAGGTCTCAGCCACAGAGCTTCGCGATACTGGGCAATCGCCTCCGTCACCTTGCCCAGTTGGAGCAGAGCGGTCCCCAAGTTGTAGTGCACCTCGGCAGAATCGGGCTGGATCCGCAGCGCCTGCTCGTACTGCCCGATCGCCTCCGACGCCTTGCCCAGTCGGAGCAGAGCATACCCAAGGTTGTTGTGCGCCTCGGCAAAGTCGGGCTGGATCCGCAGCGCCTGCCCGTACTGCCCGATCGCCTTCGCAACTTCGCCCTGACTAACCAGCGCAACCCCCAAATTGTTGTGGGCATCCGCGTTGTCGGGATCGATCCGCAACGCCGCCGTATATTCAGTGATTGCCTCCGCGGTCTTCCCAAGACCTGCCAGCATAAGTCCCAAGTTGTTGTGGGCCTCCACGTAATCAGGTTTGACCCGCAACGCCGCTGTGTACTCGGCGATCGCCTCTGCAAACTTCCCTTGATCAGTTAAGACAACCCCCAAGTTGTAATGCGCCAACCAAGCGTCTGGATTCTTTGCACGAGTATCCCGCCAGAGCGCCTCATCATCTCTGAATGCTTTGCAGTGCTGCCAGCTCAATGCGCTGAGGACTGCCACCATTGGCAACACCGCTGCAAGCAGCGGTTTTCTGCGGAGCAGTGCGTCGCCCGTTGCGGCACCCACCAGCGCCATGAGCCCAATACTGCCCAGATATTGAAAATGATCGGCGACATATGAATAGCGCGTAAAATACAAATCGATAAACGCAGGGACTGGCGCCGTTGCCACCACAAAAAACAATACAGCCGCCAACGGGCCCTTACCCACCCGCTTGCGGAAAAACCACAGGATCAGCAGGACGGCAATTGCCGCCAAGGGAAACAGGTATTGCCACCAGACCGCTGCATCGATCCGCCAGCGCGGGTAAACGAAAATCAGCGGGTGCGGCCAGATGAGTTTCCCCGCCGAGAACCACACGACGCGACCCGCCACCAGACAGCGCTCCACCAGCGAGAGTTGCCATTCAGGTCCCTCCGCACCCACATAGTGTTTTTCCACCCAGACTGTTAGTAGCCCCAGCGCGACACCAATCAGAAAAAAGGGGATCAACGGCAAAACATCCCGATGTCTGATTCGTTCTAGCTTCCACCACATCACCAGCAAAATGGCGCCGGGCAGCATGACTGTGGACGTCTTGCTTAGCAAGGCGCACAGAAACAACAGAAACGAAAGCGAATAGAACCACCACCGATGTTTGGCACTCTGCCGAAAACCAAGGAACGCAAGGAACGCGCTGAGACAAAAGAATCCCGAAAGTACGTTCTTCAACTCTGTGATCCAGGCCACCGATTCCACATGCACGGGATGCACAGCAAACAGCACGGCCGCAAGCCATGCCCCCGGTACAGCCAGACGAGTGAGTAGAACCCACACCAGAAAGGCGTTCAAGGCGTGCAGGAGCACGTTGACGACATGATAGCCGAACGAGTGCAACCCCCACGCTTGGTACTCAACCCAGAATCCGGTATAAGTCAGAGGGTAGTATTGTATTGAGGCGTGTGGATCCATCCACGTTTGTTCAAGACCCCCCAACGTTCGGAGCAACTGGTTGCCGGTGATGTTGTGGTGATCGTCCCAGACAAACCCGCCCTGCAGCGCAGGGAGATACACCACAACCGTCAGCAAGACGATCAGCGCGCCGCCTATGCTCAGTGATTTCCAGGATCCTTTCATCACCCTTCTAGTAGCGCGGGCGTCCCGCCCGTTCTTTGCCGTCAGTCCCCCGGCGGGCGAGACGCCCGCTCTACTTCTAGCTCTAGTGCCCGGATGAATCTCCGATTATCCTCCGGCAAGCCGACGGTCACGCGCACCCACTGCGGCATCTTGTAACCGCGCATCGGACGCACAATCACGCCGCGCTTCTGCAACGCGCGGAAGATCCGGTCGCCATCGCCGACGTTGACGAGAATGAAGTTGGCGCAACTCGGCACGAACTCCAGCTTCAACCGCTTGAACTCCTTTTCCAAATACGCCAGCCCGCGCCGGGTCATCGCCTTCGTCTTGCGGATATGCGCCGTGTCGTCCAGCGCCGCCAGCGCGCCCGCCTGCGCTACGGAGTTGACGTTGAACGGCTGCCGCACCTTCTGCAAAAGCGCGATGCACTCTTTCTGCGCGATGCCGTAGCCGATGCGCAGTCCGGCCAGCCCGACGATCTTTGAAAATGTGCGGAGCACAACCACATTGGGTCCGCCAGCCAAACAACTCTCCGGTGGCACAGGCGTCCCTGCATGTGCAGGAAGATTTGGACAGGCACGGAGGCCTGTCCCACCATTTCGGAGATGGCTTCCAAGTGCATAGGCGATGGACGGCGGGGGATCATCGAGAAACTCAATGTACGCTTCGTCCAAAACGCAAATCACGTGCACCGGTAACGAGCGAATAAACCGGTCGAGTTCCGCATTCGTCACGCGCGTGCCGGTCGGGTTGTTCGGATTGGCAACGAACACCAATTTGGTCTTTTCAGTGATCGTCTCGCGCATCGCGTTCAGGTCGTGCGTGTGACCGCGAAACGGTACTTCGATACACCGCGCCTGGAACGTCTTCGCCATGATGCTGTAGATGACGAACGCCCGATCGCCTGCCACAACCTCGTCGCCCGGCGCAACGAACGCGTGATAGAGGAACTCGATGATCTCGTTCGACCCGGTGCCGAGGACGATGTTGTCGATCTCCACGCCTATCTCTTGCCCGCCGAAGCCTCGGCGAAGGTGGGTCGCGAGCGCCTGACGCAAATAGAATCCGCCGCCATCGGGATACAGATGCGCCGTCGTCAGAGCCTTGCGCATCGCCGCGATCGCCTTCGGCGACGGCCCAAGCGCATTCTCGTTGGACGCCAGTTTGATGATCGTCTGCGGTTTCAGCCCCAATTCACGGGCGACCTCTTCAATCGGCCGCCCCGGCTCGTACACCGGAATATCGCAGACGTACTTGTTGGCAAGAGATTGGAAGCTCATGGTGGCAGTCTGACAAACTCACGAACATGGGTCAAACGCGAAAGGGCACGTCGACAAAGTCACTTTTCACTTAGGTTAGTGTTGAACTTCCCAAACCCGTTCAGTTCCGCTAGACTCATTGCCTGATGCCAACCGAAAAGAGCATCAAAGAGTTGGTTGACATGGGTCTTGCGGGGCAAAAGCCAAGCACCTACTACCGGACTGTACACCCTGAGCTTTTCTCGGATACCAAGTCTCTGGACAAACCGATCCTTTCAAAGGCGCTCCTGCAGTTTCACCTTGAACAGTTGACTGTAAACAAGAAGGAGATCGAATTTGAGGAGTTCTGCCGACGCCTCGCAGAACGAGAAATCTGTCCAAACTTGCTCCCGCAAACAGGACCTACCGGCGGAGGCGACAGCAAAGCAGATGCTGCCACTTATCCAGTAGCCGGAACCCTTGCCCTGAGGCGTTATTGGGCGGGACATGCAGCGCCAGCGAATGAGGACTGGGCGTTCGCATTCAGTTGCAAGAAGAAATGGTTAGATAAAATAAAGAATGACGTTGCAGGTATAGCAGCGGCACCCCGGAAATTCACCAAAGCATACTTTATCACCAACCAGCCAGTTATGGACAAGAAACGGGCTGAGGTTGAAGCGCAGTTGACCGCAGCACATAAAATCGACGTTCGCATTCTTGATCGCACTTGGATCGTCACGAAGGTGTTGGACAATCACCACGAAGAAATGGCGATGGAGACACTTGGCTTGGATACTGGGATGCAGCAAGAGCGCCAGCCAGGCCCTCGTGACGCTAGGCGTCAAAAAAAGCTAGACGATCTCCTCGGCAAGCTCCGTAACCCGGATCCCGCTCTGCCGAACGATTATGCTCTAGCACAGGATTACCTAGCCGCTGCAAAGTTGGCGGCAGCGCTGGAGCGACCTCGGGATGAAGTTGATGGCCTTTTCCTGAAGGCACGCAGCGTCGCGCTTACGACAGGGTACGTGGGATTGATCATTCGATGCCATTATCACCACGCTTGGCGTACGTATTTCTATTTCGACGATGCCGCGGAAACCAACAGAATCTACGAAGAAATCGAGAAGTACCTACCACAAATTGGAGATACAGAGGAGTGCGAACTGTTTTCGAATCTTTGCTCGATTCTACAAGTGGCGCACATCACGTGCTTCCACAGAATTCCAGAGGAGAAACTTAACGCACGGATTACCGCGTTGCGGCAGAAACTGGAAGTTTTCGTGGCAGATGAATCTCGCCCAAACAATGCCCTGCACGCTGAATCCCTCCTCCATATGTGGAATCTTTACGATGCGCGCTACGAGAGAGGCACAGCGGAACAGACTTTCAAAGCATTGCGTAAGTGCTTGAAGCGCTCAGCCGGTTTAGGCACGTACCCTTTGCTCCAATTCGCGGACACTTGGCAGATGTTAGGGGAAGTGTTTTGCGACATTCCTGCTTACGTCGAATTGCAGAAGGACATACAGCACACTCTGGCAAAGCGTTGCGGCGAGACAGAGGCAGGCCAGCGGCAGCTTACCTTTGCCGCGCAGTTACTTGATAAGGGGAAAAATGACGAGGCTCTTCGTCAGTTTTCCGAAGCACGTTTGAACCTAGCTAAGGCTGAGACAATGGACGGCTCCGTTCATGCAGCACTTGGCGCCGCTGTGGTTTATCATTCAATGGGATTGAACTGGGCCTCACGGACTGAAACCCTCTCTGCAGCGCACATTGCTCTTCATTCGCTTGATCACTTCCATGAATACCCCGTCCGAGGATTCTACGTCGCAATGCGGATGGCCTGGCTGGAGCTTGAACTGGGACGGGTAGGGCCTTTTCTCGCTTGGCGCAGTTTCGCGCACGGGCTGATCCGCGAATTGGAGTCTTTGAAATACGACACTAATAAATTCGCAGAACAGCTCACCATCCAAGAAGGCTGCTTTGGGTGTCTACTACTTCGCGTGAGTTCAGATGAGGTGGCAGAACTACGCGATCTCACTGACTGTCTCAGTCGCCTCGGGCTGGATGTTGCCCGCATAGCGCTTCTCTGCGCAACTGGGCGACAAACGACTTTGTTGGATGAATCACCCACTGCAATCCCAAAGGGAACGGAGGATTTAGAGAATCTCATTGCCAAGTGGAAGGCGCAACCTGCTTCTGGACAACTCCCCGAGCATCTTTGCGATGAGATGCGTACCGTCTGCACGTTCAGCACGAAGCTCTTCGGCGTTACATACCGAATCAGATGTCGAAACAAACTCGGTCCACTTCTCTTCACTGAGAATCTGCTCGGCGTACTTGAAAGTGCACTTGCGCTCGTAAAGTGGGAGAATTTCGCCTTCATAGTGGACGAGGTGAAAATCTACGTTGATGAAGATGATGTGGGCTCAAATCCTCCTCCGCTAAAACTCGAACATTTCGGCTCTGCCAAGGAGCAAAAGATAATCTGGAAACCAGACATGCTCGAGTGGATGCGGCTGAACCGGGCAGAATTCTGCGACTACATGCTGGGGTTCTTACTGCAATTGCTCATCGCGACAACGATTGACCCTATCAAAGACTTGAAAAAGGAACTCGAAACCTTGAAAGCGGAGAAGTCTTTCGAACGTGCTCTCGCCACTTCTCCGACGAGCATGGCGATTCTGGATCTTCTCGGCAAGGATAAGTATGACCTCAATAACTGGATCAACTCCGCCCCTACACAGACGGTTTAACGAGCACGAATCACTGGAGCGAATTCGGGGCAGGTATTTCGGCATGAAGGGCAAATTTGATGCTCAGTTGAGGGCTCTGCAGGCTGACCAGGCCTTTCTGGATCGGTGCGCAACTTACTACCAACAAGGCTACAAAGATTGGCACATTCTTAGTGCCATAATTAACTTCATGGGAAACCGTGAAACACGCCGGCTCGGGCTTGATTTACGCAAACCTCAGGATAGAGAGCGCAGCAGATTCCTATACGAGGAACTCAAGGATGTTGTCATCCCGCCGCACGAGTTTGACGGGCCTGGGTTCAAGTTCGCTTTCGAGATGCACGCACTGACCTGTCTGACTGTCTATGGCTTCGAGGAACGAATTGGGATCATGACCGACACAGCGCTAAAGTTCCTGCGCGAACGGATGCGCCATTTCGATCTCGACATCCCTCATAAGCCGATGTTTGGAAGGCCGCCCGCAGATTGGCCTGATTTGTAGATGACCACCCGTTCACATTCGGATAACCTCGCAGAATCTTCACCAACATCGTGTGCTTGGTGAACAGGGATTGTGAGGGCCAGCGGCTAACGTTCTTCAATTGGTGTGTAATGAACGCCTGCCAGGAAGTGGAGCATCGAAGGATCACTTTCTGCCGGGACTGCTGCGAAAAGACCCTGCTGAATCGTGTTGATCATCGATGCCGCTGTGTTGCAGGCCCACTTGGCAACATCAGGAGTTGCGATGACGGAAGTCCAAGAAACTCGAACATTCGGCTCATGTGCAATTTGAATCTTGCGGGATTTCAAACGCTCCACGATTTTGTGAGTGTCTTCAATCCGTTGAAGCTTGTAGTGCATCAATTCATCCCGCATGGCCATTAAGAGGTCAAAATCCTGATATGGCAAAGCGCCTTTATCGAAGGAAGTCCCAGTTAGCACTATCTTCGCAAGAAGATATTTGAGTTTCGGGGACGCTCTGTGCTCTTCGGCTTCGTCTAGTACATCGGCGAACGCGCTTACTTTGTTGGACGACTGCCACAACGCCGGCATTCCACGGATTATCTGAAAGGTCTCATTGATGTATGCCTCCAAGGCAGCGGCAGAAAAGAGGATCGCAGTCAGTACGGCATCCTGTTTCTCGATGGGTTTTGCATCTTCGAGACGGGCTCTTGTGAAAGCTCTTTTCGCTGCCATGTGCAGTCCGCCCGAGCTAAGAAAGAACCCAGTCGGCGGTGCGTTCGCGTTCATGAAAGTTAAACGGAAGTCAGCCGAAGGCCTACCCGTTCACGTTCGGATAGCTGCCCAGAATCTTCACGAACATGGTGTGCTTGGCCAGTTCGGCCAGGGCTTTCTTCACGCGGGCGTCGTCGCAGTGACCGTTAAAATCCACGAAGAAATAATACTCCCACGCTTTCTTTCTGCTCGGACGCGACTCGATCTTGGTCATGTTGATCTTGAATTTCTTGAACGACGAGATGCAGTCGTGCAGCGCGCCGACCCGGTCCTGGACGGCGAACATGATCGACGTCTTGTCGTTGCCCGTGCGCGGCGGATACTTCCCGCCGATCACCAGGAAGCGCGTCACGTTCTCGCTCGAATCCTGAATGTTCGGGTCGTAAACCGTCAGCCCGTACAACTCCGCCGCGAGCGCGCTGGCCAACGCGCCCGCGTTCGGCTCGCCCTTGGCGATCTCCGCCGCGCGGGTGGAACTGGACACCTCGACCAATTCCGCGTGCGGCATGTTGAGTTGCAGCCATTGCCGGCATTGCGCGAACACCTGGGAAATCGAGTACAACTTCTTGATTTGATCGCGCGGACAGGCGGCCATCAGGTTGTGGCGGATCGGCAACACGATTTGCGCGCACACCTTCAGCTCGCTGTCCACAAACATGTCGTACGTGTGCGTGACCGCGCCTTCGGTGGAATTCTCGATGGGCACGACGCCGTAATCGGCCCGGCCTTTCGCGACCTCGGTAAACACGTCGGTAATGCTCGGCAACGGCTCGTAACGCAAGCTCGCGCCGAATTTCTTCACCGCCGCCATGTGGGAATAGGTTGCCTGCGGACCGAGGAAGGCAATCACCAGCGGTTTTTCGAGCGCCAGCGCGCTCGACATCACTTCCCGGTAAATCGCGCGCAACGATTCCTCGGTGAGCGGCCCTTGGTTTTTCTCGGTAACGCGCCGCAGCACGGCCTCTTCGCGGTCGGGCGCGTAAATCTCGCCGCCCGCTTCATGCTTGAGCTTGCCGATTTCGAGCACGAGCTTTGTGCGTTCGTTCAACAACCGCACGAGCTTCGCGTCGAGTTCGTCAATCTTGCTGCGGAGCGGTTGTAGTTTGTCCTTCATGTCACCTGTTATCCCCTCACCTTAATCCTCTCCCCCGGGGGGCGAGGCGACTGTTCCCCTCTCCCCTTGAGGGGAACCGAGTCCTCGAGACGCCGCTGTCGTTTGCGGCAAAGGGTCAGGGTGAGGGGTTGTCGTTTGCTGTTTCTCTTCCGCAGTCTTGAGCGCAGCCGCTTGCAGACGTAACTCCGCCGCCTTCGGCATGTCGTCAACATCGCGCAGCCCGAAATGCTCCAAGAATCGCTGCGTCGTGCCGTACAACAACGGTCTGCCCGGCACGTCGCTCCGTCCGACAATCGTGATCAAATCGCGTTCGAGCAACGTCTTGATGACGCCGTCCACTTCCACGCCGCGAATCGCAGCGATGTCGGCCCGCGAAATCGGCTGGCGCAATGCAATGATCGACAGCGTTTCCAGAGACGGCTGCGAGAGCCGATGCGGACGCGCTTCGTCGAGCAGCTTCTTCAGCCACGGCGCGTACTCGGCCCGGCTGACCAATCGCCAGCCACCGGCGATCTCGACGACCTGAAAACTGTGTTGGGCGGTGTCGGTCTCGATCTTGAGTTCTTCCAGCGCCGCTGCCACCTGCGCCTCGCGCACGTTGCGAAACGATTCTGCGACGCCGGGGTTTTCCTCGTCCGTTGCCTCGGCGAGAATCTGGCGAATCTCCTTCGTCGTCAGCGGCCGCTCCGCGGCGAACAGCAGCGCCTCGATGATCTTTTTTAGTTCCAGTGTCATTTGTCTCAGTAGCGCGGGCGTCCCGCCCGTGAAGTTCTTTCATAGTGGCCGGCGGGCGATCCAGCCGCCGTAGCCAGTGCTACTTCGGCGGAGGAGGCGACGCCCGCCCTACTATGCCACCTTCAATACATGAATCTCTCCGAACGCTTGATCCTGTCTGACCTTCAATCGCTTGAGCCTGATCAATTCCAGCAATGCCAGAAACGTCACGACGATCTCCGCGCGCGACGTGGCCTGCGCAAACAGTGCGCTGAACAGCATCCCCGTTCGATCGCGCAGAGTATAGAGGATTTCCTCGATTTTGTCGCTGACTGTAAATCTTTCTTCCACGATCTCGTGGAAGTCGTCGCGGGCGGTCGCCTTCTTCAGCACGTCGTTGAACGCATTGATCAGGTCGAAGATGCTGACCTCGGCCAGCGGCGCTTTGCCGGCGTCCACCTCGATTCCCACATCGCCGCGCCGCGCGAAGATGTTCGATTGTTCCTCCTCGCGTTGGCTCAATTGGAGGGCGGCATCCTTGAACTTCTTGTACTCGACGAGTTGGCGGATCAGTTCCCAGCGCGGGTCTTCGCCTTCGTCCTCTTCGCTATCGGTCACCTGCTGGTCGGCGGGCAACAGCATCCGGCTCTTGATGTACATCAACGTTGCCGCCATCACAAGAAACTCGCCTGCGACTTCCAAGTTGAGCATCTGCATCAACGACAAATACTCCATGTACTGGTTCGTGATCCGCTCGATCGGGATGTCGTAGATGTCCACCTCCTCCTTCTTGATGAGGTAGAGCAACAAATCGAGCGGCCCCTCGAAGACCTCCAGCTTGACTCTGTAATCGGCTTCCATCGTTAAGCCCGGCGCTTCACAGAAGCGCCGCTACAACACCGGGGTGTAGCGGTGGCTCTGTGAGCCGCCGATTGTTCACCGCAACCCCACCGCCTCCCTCACTTTGCGCATCGTTTCATCCGCCACGGCGTTTGCGCGTTCCGCGCCATTGCGCAAGACTTCGCGGACGTAATCGAGGTTCTTCACCAATTCCGCCCGCTTGGCGCGCATCGGCGCGAAATACTCCAGCAACGCGTTGGCAAGTTCCTTCTTCGCATCGCTGTAACCGTAGCCGCCCGCCGCAAGTTTGGCCTCCATCTCACGCGCTTTGTCGGCCGACGCGATCACCTTGTACAGTTGCAGCGGAATGTTCTTGTCCAAATCCTTTTTCGGCGCTTCGACGGTCTGCGAATCGGTCACGATGCTCATGATTTTTTTCCGGGTCACCTTCTCGTCGCCGAAAATCTCGATGGCGTTGTCGTAGCTCTTCGACATCTTGCGCCCGTCGGTGCCGGGCATCACGGCCACCTCGGGGCGAATACTCGCTTCGGGAATCCGAAACACTTCGCCGTACTGGCGGTTGAACGCTCCTGCGATGTCGCGCGTGATCTCGATGTGTTGTTTCTGGTCCCTGCCTACCGGTACGCAATCCGACTGCACGATCAGAATGTCTGCCGCCTGCAACACCGGGTACGCAAACAACCCGAGATTCGGCCGCAACCCCTGCGCTATCTTGTCCTTGTAGCTGACGCAGTTCTCCAGCATCGGCATGGGTGTCACGCACGAAAGAATCCACGTCAGTTCCGTTACCAGCGGCACGTCGCTTTGGCGGTAAAACACCGTCTGTTGCGGGTCCAAGCCGCACGCCAGGAAATCCAGCGCCACGTCCAGCACGTTCTGGCGCAACTCGGCCGGATCGGTGATCGAGGTCAGCGCGTGATAATCGGCGATGAAATAGAACGCGTCGCCCCGTTGCGCCAGTTCCAGCGCCGGGCGCATCATGCCGAAGTAGTTGCCGATGTGCAGCTTGCCGCTCGGCTGTATGCCCGAAAGAATTCTCATGGCCGCTGCAAGATACGGGATGCTTGCAGGACGATGCGAGTAAAAAATCAACGCCGTGCCGACGCCCGCTTCACGTTCCAGCCGTTGCGGATCAGCCGTCGCCGCGCCTCTTCCTCGCTGCAATTCCTGAGTGTGGCGACGATGAGGCAGGCGCGAGCACGGAGTTTCTCGTTGGCGGGTTTGACATCGACCATCAGATTGCCCACCACTTTGCCGAGGCGAATCATGGAGATCGTCGTCAGCATGTTTAGCACGAGCTTTGTGGCGGTGCCGGCCTTCAAGCGCGTGGAGCCGGTGAGGACTTCGGGACCGGTGAGTATTGTGAGTGGTGAGTGGTGAGTGGTGAGTGGTTTGGAGCAACTCATTAGAAAGGTGTGCGCGCCACGGCGTTTGGCTTCGTCGAGCGCGCCGACGACGAACGGCGTGTTTCCGCTGGCGGCGATGCCCACAACAACGTCGCGCTTGCCCACGCCGCGACTGCGGACCGCCTCTGCGCCCGCTCGCGGATCGTCCTCCGCGGCTTCGACCGCTGAGTGCAGCGCAGGCGCGCCACCGGCGATGATGCCTTGAACCATCTCGGGATCGGCGGAGAACGTGGGCGGACATTCACTGGCGTCGAGCACACCGAGACGTCCGCTCGTTCCTGCGCCAACGTAAAACAGTCGGCCCCCACGCTTGAATGCAGCGACAATTGAATTGACGGCGCGCTCAATTGCCTGCTTTTCCTCGCGCAAAGCGGGGATGACGCGTGCTTCTTCAGCGAGCATCGTATCAATCAGTTGCGAGACAGAACGCTTATCCAAATCTATCGTGCGCGGATTGCGCTGTTCGGTCAGGACATCGGCAAGGTTGCGGTCGTTGTAGCTGCGCACCCGCTCAGCGGGTACCCGATTCGCGGCCAGCCCGCCGCGAAAATGTTTTGCGGCTACAATACCTTGAGCGAGCAGCACCGCTCCGTGTGCCGACTCGAATCGCAGGTGGAAGATGCGGGCATGCGGGAAGGTTTTCCGGATACGATGCGCTACGGTGTAGCAAAACTTCTTGTGGTGCTCGAACACGCCGCCCGCGAGCGCGATATCAGGGTTTCTAAGCCTGAGTTTTTTTGCGACGGCGTGGCAGTCCATCGCCAAGAACGATGCCGCCTGCAGCATCAAGCCCGCGTCGCCTTCCATCACATCCGGCGCAAGCGCGGCGATGTCCGCCTTGCTCGCGTTGGGAATCCAATCGGTAAGTTGGTCGGGTGAGTTGAGCGCAAGACGACGCAGCACCTTTCGCAGCGCGGGACCGACAACTCCTCGCCGATCATAGTCGCGCAGCGCGGCGCGCAGTCCCGTGATCGCGATCCAGTAGCCACTGCCGCAGTCGCCGAGCAGGTGTCCCCAACCTCCTGCTCTTGCCGTTTGACCGCGCTGATTGCGCCCGAAAACGCACGAGCCGGTGCCGCTGATAACGAGGATGCCCGCTCCATTCGTCCCGAACGCAGTGGCAAAACCTGAATCCAAGTCACTGCCTACTACAACGCAACGAGCATCTGGAAAAACACGCCCAGCCAGTACGCGAACGCGAGCGCAGTCGGCTGGTGTGCGGCAGCCCGCTAGGCAAAGTGAAATGTTCGAAATTCGGAACTCACGCCGACGAAGGCTGCGCAACAGATCAAGAATCTGTTGGTCGGTGGAAAGCTTCAGGTTAAACGGGCCACGTTCGAGTCGTTGGAGAACTTTCCCCTTGGCATCCGCGAAGAGAGCAGTTGTCTTCGTGCCTCCGCCTTCGATGCCGAGACAGACGCGTTTTGTTTCTTGACGAGAGCCCCCATCCATTGAGTATGGAGGATAGCAGATTTAGCTGCTGAGCGGCAAGTAAACGCTGAACGTGCTGCCTTTGTCAGGAGTGCTCTGCACCTGGATCGCGCCCCCATACTTGCCAACCAACTCACAGACAATCGCCAGACCGAGTCCCGTGCCTTGCGACTTGGTGGTAAAGTACGGCTCGAAGATCTTCTTTACGTTCTCGGGTGAAATGCCGCAGCCGCTGTCCGTAACCGAGATTTTCAAATGCTGTTTTTGTGGATCGAACGTGTCGGAGCGAAACGCGGGGGTGTCCGGGATTGACGACGCGCGCTCGGCGGAAAACGCGAGCGTTCCTCCTCCATTCATAGCTTGCAGCGCATTGACGCCGAGGTTGATGAGGATCTGCATCACTTCGGCTGGATGCGCCTTGATTTGCAGCGCTAGGTCACTGATCCGCGATGAGATTTCCGCAGAGCGATTGGCAGGATGCGCCTTCACCAACATGACCGTATCTTCCAGCAGCTTGGTGACTTCAACACGTTCGCTGCCCTGCTGCGAGGCGCGGGAAAAGCTGAGGAAACGTTTGGCGATGTCCTTGCAGCGTTCGATCTCGCGCTGGATCGTCGCCAGTCGTTCCTGAACATTTTGGGCTGCTCCCTGATCCACTTCGCTAAGCTTTGCCAGGTCTCGGCTGAGCAACTGAGCGTAGCCCGCCACGATGGACAAAGGGTTGTTGATCTCGTGAATCACACCTGCCGAAAGAACATTGGCCGTGACCGCGCGATTGCTGTCCGCCAGGCCGCGAGAAAGCTCCTCATTCACCTTTTGCAGTGTTCGCAGGCTTTCTTCCATAGTGATCTTGCGCTGGCGTCGAGCCATGCATTTTTCGAGCAGCTCGCGCACAAAGAACACGTCGAACGGCTTGTTCAAATAATCGGCTGCACCGTAGCGCACGGCGGCCCGAGCCGTCTCGACGGTTTCGTAGCCGGTGAGCATGATGCACTCGATGTTAGGATCGATTTCCTTGAGTTCCCGCAGGACTTCCACGCCCGAGAGATCGGGCATCTTGATGTCGAGGATCGCAGCATCGATGTGATTCTTCCGGGCGTAATCAATTCCGTCCCGCCCACAGGTTGCGACCGCACATTGGTAGCGGTCCTTGAACACGATGCGCAGCGATTCGCGCGGACCCGCTTCGTCGTCCACAATCAACAGGGTTGGTTTCCCGTTTTTCTTTGGTTCGGCCTGGCTGACCGCCAACGCATCATATATTCCCATCGGACAATTCTCCCCTTCTTTAGAATTTCAACGTGCTGGTGACCATCACCGCATGATTGTCGCTCTTCCAGGTGCCGTCTGCCGTCGCCGCAGTGCCGTCGTTGAGCGGTATGCTGACGGTACGATCCTGTGAGAGGCTGTATTGGTAAACGACATCCACGTTTACGCGGTGATTCGAATAACCGAGACCAGCACTGAACACATGCCGGTTCGAGTCCGGTACGGTCGGCGAAAACGTGTTGCCGGGCACGGTGTTCCCCGAAAAGATGTACCCGCCGCGCGCTGTCCAGTGATCCGTGATCTCGTACTGCGCGCCAAACTCATAGAACATGCTGTCTTGCCAGTCGAATGGGATCGTCCTGCCGTCGAATGTTGCGCCCGGAGAATTCAGAACGACCTTATTGAGCACCTGCCAGTTGGTCCATTCGACGTCCAGTTCCAACTTCAACTTTTTTGTTGGGCGGAACGCAAGGCCGCCCGCCACGGACTGGGGGAACTGAATCGACGAGTCAGCAGAATGCGGCCCGTCATTGCCGAGCGCGGTTGTCAGCACAGCTGTTCCATCGAAGTTGATGGCGAACGGACTGCGATACGCGATCCCGAGCGTGGTTTGCGGCGCGATTTTCCACATCAATCCGGCAGTCGCTCCAAATGCATAGCCATTACCATCGAAATGGAAATGGCCATCGGGAAGAAGAGGCGAAATCAAAACGCGACTCTTCAAGTCAGTCTCACCGCGGTAGATGTTCAAACCGGCCCCGACCGACAACTGCTCGTTGACCTGATATGCCACGGTCGGCTGAAGGTTGAGCACGGAGAGACTGGCCTGCGTCACGAGGTATCGGAATGGACCAGCGTTCGAGTACTCGGCCGCATTGCCAAAAGGAACATTGAAACCGAGACCGAATCGCCACGGCGATTGCGTCGCACCGAAATCGGTGGCAACGTATAAATGCGGCAGAAAGGCCATCGTGTTCATCTTTCCGCCCGAGCCTGCTCCCTGAAGTCGGCTATCGGGAAATGACAAGAAAGCCCCCGACGTGATTTCTGTGCCATGCAATTGGGTCAGACCTGCAGGATTGTAATAAATCGCCGAAGCGTCGTCAGCCTGAGCCACGAACGCCTCACCCTGGCCAGTCGCCCGCGCGTCCTGGTCGGGATTCCTGAATCCCAACGCCAAGGCCGACGTGCTCGCCATCAAAGAAGCTGCGCCAATCGCTGCAGCCATCCCAACGTAACGGATCGTTGTTTTCATGTTATCGCCTCTTGTCTTTCACCAACGCTGCGCCTAGACTGAGGATTGCTGAGATGGTTAGCAGTGCTCGTGCCATGGCGCGAGCAGACCTGGACGTCGCACGTTCCATCATCAGAACTGGGCCGGGTCAGGCTAAGAGCGCCTAACAAAACCTGTAGTCGCATGGTTTATGCCTGCGTTTTACGCACCCATAAAGGGTGCGGCTACCATGCAGGACGAGTTTTGTTAGTTGTTATAAACGGACAATTTCGCGCCCGCGGCAGCGCAAAATTGAACATTTTTGCGGAAAACACGGCTATTCTTGGACATCAAGCTGGCGCGGTGTCATTCCGCCTCATTGTTCGCAGGATCGGTCGAAGCGATGCCGAACTTGTCCATCTTATAGCGCAGCATGCGCCGCGTGATCTTTAACGTGCGCGCGGCCTCGGTAATCACGCCGCCGGTGCGTCGCAACGCTTCTTCGATCGCTTTGCGCTCAATCGTTTCGGTCAACTTCGGCAAGTCGAGGCTACCCGCTTCAAACTCCAGCTTCTCCCCGAGCTTTTTGCGAGAAATCGCCGCCGCAGAAAGCTGTGTAGTGGCTGTGGCAGTCGCGACTTCTGCCTGCGAGATGACGAACGGCAGATCTTCCACGCTGATCTTGTTCGCGTCGCACGTCACCATCAATCGCTCGATCCCGTGCTCCAGTTCGCGCACGTTGCCTGGCCACGGGTAATTCACCAGCAACTCCATCGCCTGCGGGGTAAACTGCGGGACTTCCCGATTGAGTTCCTTGGCAAACCGCTGGGCGAAATGCATGACGAGTTGTGGAATGTCTTCCTTGCGCTCCCGCATCGAAGGCAGCATGATTGGGACGACATTGATGCGGTAATACAAATCCTCCCGGAACGACCCTTTCTTGACATCCTGTTCCAAGTTGCGATTCGTGGCGCACAAAAGGCGCACGTTGACGCTGATCGTGTCCTGGCTGCCCACGCGGCGAATCTCGTGCTCCTGAATGGCGCGCAACAGCTTGCTTTGCGTCCCGAATGGCATTTCGCCAATTTCGTCGAGGAACAACGTGCCGCCATTCGCGGCCTCGAACATGCCGGTGCGACGTTGGAAAGCGCCCGTAAACGCTCCCTTTTCGTGACCAAACAACTCGCTCTCCAGCAACTCGCTCGGAATCGCTGCGCAGTGGACAGCAATAAACGGTTCGTCCTTGCGGATGCTGTTGTAGTGAAGAGCGCGCGCCACAAGCTCTTTGCCCGTGCCCGTTTCGCCTGTGATTAGCACGGTCGTGTCGGTGTCCATCAACCGCTGAATCAGGTTGTACACCTTCTGCATGGCAGAACCTGAACCGACGATGTTTTCGAATTTGTAGGAGGTTTGCAGCTCCGTGCGCAGTCGATAGACTTCGTGTTCCAGCACCTTCTCCTTCAGGATGCGCTCCACCACCAAGCGAATCTCGTCAACGTCGAACGGTTTGTTCAGGTAATCGGCCGCGCCCATCTTCATGGCTTGGACGGCAGGTTTGGCATCCGTGATCGCCGTGACCATCACGACCGGCATCGTGGGGCTCAACTGCAAGATTTTCGACAGTACCTCCAGCCCGCTCAGATCGGGCATCTTTATGTCCAGCAGCACCACGTCAAACGGTCCTTCCGCGCGCACGGCTTCCAGACCGCTCGTGCCGTCCGCCTTCGACACGACTTCGTAACGGTCCTTCAAAATGAATCGCAACGATTCTCGCGGGCTTTCTTCGTCATCAATGCACAATATCCTGGCCTTAGCCATCTGCTCATCTCCTTGTTGGACAACTTAGAGCGCCTAACAAAACCTGCAGTCGCGGCCCCGAACGCGTTCGCGGTAAACCTTTATGCCTGCATCTTACGCACCCATAAAGGGTGCGGCTACCATGCGGGACGAGTCTTGTTAGTAGGCTCTTACGCCGCCGGCAATGGAACATTTACGAGCGTTCCCCTCGCTCCTGGTCGAACGCCATCGGCAAACGATTGGTTGCCGCGTGATGTTCCGCACCTTGCTCCGCTGCGGCTTCCTCCTTTGCAAGTTGACTCAGCAATGCGTCATCGGGATGCGGTTGCGCCTTCACGGGCAACAACATCACCACGGTCGTTCCGCGCCCCAGCATACTGTCAATCTCCAGCCGACCGCAATGCCGCTCGATGATCTTTTTCACAATCGTCAGCCCGAGTCCCACGCCGACGTTGCGTGTGGTGACGAACGGCTCGACGACACGTTTCAGATTCTCCAGCGCGATCCCTTCGCCCGTGTCCCGCCATTCAATGCGCACGGCGCCGCCCACGGGCAGCCTGCCGTCGGGAAAATCCGTTGGTTGCGCATCCGAGGTGCTGATCGCCAGTCGCCCGCCCGTTGGCATCGCCTGCAGGGCGTTGCGCAGGACGTGTTCAAACGCCTGCATCAGCCGAATCTTGTCGCCTTCCACCCGCGCCAGTTTGTGGCCGAAAGCTTTCTTCACCATGACCACAGGAACTCCCGAAGCGGGTTCCGGCGCTTTCTCTCCCACCGCGACGACTTGCGCCAACTTCTTGCGGGCAAACTCCTGTCCCACGTTGCCCAGACAATTCTCAATGACATCGCTCAGCACCACTTCTTCGTGCACCAAACCCAGCGGATGAGAGAAAAATGTGAGATTGTTGACCAGGACATCCACGCGGTTGACCTCGTTGATCACAACGCCGCTGAACTGCTCGCGAAACTCCTTCTCGTTGTAGCGCTCGGGCAGGAGCTGCGCGAAGATTTTGATCGATACGAGCGAGTTTTTCAGTTCGTGCGACAGGCGCGCCGCCAGCCGCGTGAAGAATTCCTTGTCCGCCAGTTCTCGTTCGCGCGCCTGCTGCAGCTTCGCCTGGGTAAGATCCTCGATGAGAGCGACTGTCACAAGGTTTCCTGCTGCAGCCTGCATCCCCGCCAGACTCGCGGCAAACCGCGCAGCGCTGATACTCAGTGGACGATTGCTGCGGGGCAACGTCACTTCACGGTCGCAAATCTCCTGGCCCGTCTGCAATACCTCGAAGATGATGTCGCCCACGCGACTCGGAAGACGAGTGCTGTCCTGACCAACAATTGCTTCGTTGCCCAAATCGAGCAAGGTGCGGGCCCGGCGGTTAATGCTGAGGATGCGGCTGTCTTGTCCAACGGCAACAACGCCGCTTTGCACGTGCGCCAAAACCTCGCTCAGGAAATGTTCTTGGCTGGCGATGCGGTCGCGCAAATGGAGGTTGCGGATCGCCTGCGCAAGCTGCGCCATCAAGTAGTAAACCAGCTCCAATTCCTCATTGGTCAGCGGCTCGCTCGTGATTCTCCCGCTGAAGGTGAGCACGGCCAACAACTGGCCGTCATCGAACATGGGCACGGCGACCTCCGTACCAAGCAGTTCGAACTCACGCGCGATCTCCGGGTCGTAATCAAGCGCCAGCGAGTCAAGCGTCTGGGCACGCCGCAAAATATTCGCCTCCCGCGCGAGGTAACCACCGATGCCCGAATCAACACTCAGCCGCAGATGCCCGACTACATGCTGCGCGATGCCAGTGCTGCGCGCGGCGGTGAATTGCGTGCCCGATGCCGTCAACTGGTCCGCAAACAGCTCGCTCTGCAGCCGTCGTGTGAAGATCGCCACTTTGCCGACACCCAGCAGCTCTTGCACAAGCCGCAGAAACTCTGAAAGCAGTTCATTCTCATCAAGATGTTGGCTCAAGATTCGCGAGAGATCTTTCAACGCATCGCGATACCGATACGCATCAAAGGATGGAACGATGGCAGACGGATGCGCTTGCGGTGAGAACATCAACCCCGGCGGCGGGGCGACCGCTGCCGACGGAGCGGTTGTTTGAAGCTGACGCGCAATCACAGCATCTGCCCGTTTCAGTTTGGATTGAGCATCGCGTAATTCGAAAAATGTCCCCAAGGATTGTTTCAGCCGGTCTGCTGAATCCGAGTCGGAAACAACCAGCCAGCCCTGCTCCGTCGGATACAGCGATTGCTGCGCGGCAGTGGCGCGGACGACGACGGCTTGGTGTTCCTGGAGGCGCGACGCCGCGAGCGATTCGACAGCCCAACGAGTCGTTTCCCCCAAAGAGACCGCGTCGAGAATCACGGCGTCCACGAGACGCAGCCAAGTCGAGAAGAGAGAATCGAATCGCTCGCGCGACGGGTCGGTCGGCGGCGGGAGCAAGACGAAATTCGTCTTCTCGCCGAGAATCTCGGTCAGCAGCCGTTGTGTTTCGGCCGAATTAGTCAGCAGCAGAGCCGTTTTCATGGGTTACGTGCCTCGCTGGCACCGTTCGCTTCACCTCCGTGTCCGTTCTGACACCGCTTGAGGACGACGGCCGTGTTGCGCCCGCCGAAGCTGAATGAGTCGCTCAGTGCGATGTCCACGCGCCGATGACGGGGTTCATTCGGGACGTAATCAAGGTCGCAGTCAGGATCGGGATACTCGTAGTTGATCGTCGGCGGAATGACGTTGTCCCGAATCGACAAGCAGCAAGCCGCCAATTCCGCTGAGCCGCATGCTCCCTGCATGTGGCCGAGTTGGGATTTGATGGAACTGATGGGAAGCCTGTAGGCGTGCTCGCCGAACACTTTCTTGATGACAACCGTCTCCGCTTTATCGCCGAGCGGCGTGGATGTGCCGTGCGCATTCAGATAATCAACTTGCTCGGGACGCACGCCGGCCTTGGCCAAAGCAAGCTGCAGCGCGCGCGCCGCCTGCTCGCCGTCAGGTGCGGGATGGCACATATGGTAAGCATCGCAGGTGGACGCCCAGCCAAGAATCTCCGCGTATATCTTCGCGCCGCGCCGGAGGGCGTGCTCCAATTCCTCCACGATAAGCACGCAGCCACCTTCACCCATCACAAAGCCATCACGCTTGCGGTCGAATGGCCGCGAAGCTTTCTGAGGCTCGTCGTTGCGATTGGACAGCCCGCCGGTGGCACCAAGCGCCGTCACGACGAAGGGGTGGATGGGCGCATCGGCACCGCCCGAGAACATGACGTCAACATCACCTCTTTGAATCATGTCGGACGCCTCTGCGACGGCAGCGGTCGAACAATCGCAGCCAGTGGAAATCGTGATGCTCGGCGCTTTCAGGCCGAGATGCAATGAGACTTGCCCACCGCCAGCACCCGTGAATATGGCGATTCCGAGATATGAGCTGACGGCGTCCAGCCCCTTGTCCTTGTATACATCGTACTCTTGCGCTCCGTACATCAGCCCGGCATATGTCGTGCCCATGACGACGCCAGTGCGGTGGCGATCTTCCTTGT
>Ga0187886_1001546_pt1 | contig 20668 bp, 16 predicted proteins | sample June2016WEW_20_1_FD_133001 | JGI IMG/M metagenome (GOLD analysis project Ga0187886, IMG submission 133001) | Peatland microbial communities from SPRUCE experiment site at the Marcell Experimental Forest, Minnesota, USA - June2016WEW_20_150 | ecosystem: Environmental > Terrestrial > Soil >... | reverse complement strand
TAATATGGGTTCTATTAATGCCCATTGTTCGTCGGATAGTTCTTCTCGTTTTGCCATATACGAAAAGTACATGACATTTTTACAAAGTACAAGTCATTTTTTCATTTTTGAGATAGCTTCTAGTAACATTTGAGCAATTAAAACTCTCTGTCATTTCTGATGTAGAGCTTCTGGTAATTATAGGGTATTCTCTCTCACCGTTTATTTCATAATTATCATCTTCTTTGTTTGAGTGAAAGTCCCAATGTTCAAACGGTAAAAATAGACACCACTGGACAAGAGAGATGCATCAAATAGAGTTTCATATATGCCAGCATCTTGTCTTTTATCCACTAGTGCGGCAACTTGCCTGCCGAGAATATCATACACGAATAACCTTACATATTCAGAATGCGGAAGTGAATATCTGATATTCGTAGAAGGATTAAACGGATTAGGATAATTCTGCTGCAGAGTAAAACGTGTCGGTGTGTTATCGATCTTATTGTTTACTGATGTAGGCATAGGGAGAAAATCGAGATAATCAACAGCCATCCACCCCCACCACATTCGCATTTGAATAGTATTAGTATCCTGTTTTAGATTTACATTGATGGTTTCTTTATGCCATATTAATGTTGAATCAGTAAACACTATTGTATCTACCCGAATACCGTTTACATCGATATATTGAGATTTTGGGTGGCCTGCGTTCAATTTGTATCCGAACGTAATCGGATAGCTTCCGGCCGCTGGAATGCTCGTGAGTTTCCATGTAATAGTAGAATTCGTATCATTTGTTGCTATATTCACATATTTATTATTACTTGCAGTATTGTCGGTAATTATCGTCATACCCGATCCTTTAACAGCATTTTCAGCTTCAAATCTTATTGCTGGAGGTTTACCAATCGTTATTTTTACAACACTGGATGTTTGAGTATGTCCCAGATTATTTGTTGCAACGGCAGTGATACTGTATATTCCGGCTGTAATATTTGTCCATGTATATGTGTAAGGAGCGGTTGTTAATGTAACGAGCTTCATTGTGTCAGAAACAATAATATCTACGGAAGTTATAGCAGAGCTATCAGTGACAGCTACTTGAATAGTTACTTGATTGCTATCGGGAAATGTGACGCCGTCTTGAGGATATGTGACACTCACGTAGGGCCAATCTGCGCCAGTGCCGAGCAGATCTACGTCCGCCCGGTGATTGTTCCAGAGTGATTGCATGCCATCGAGCATGTCTGTATGCGCAGAAAAAACTGCATCCGACCACGACCAGGCGAGTGCACCAGCATAGCCGTTCCCATACAATGTTTCGTATAGCTGTGATTTTACTACACCATCCGTATTCTGCAGAGCAAATTCTCCGACGACAACTGGTTTATCGAAATTCCAATGACTCGCAGGATATGTTATCACGGACACAGAGGGCCCATTTCCACTATAATAATGAACAGAATAAAAATCGAGTGTTCCTAAAGTATCGCCTCCAGCTGCTCTTAGTTGACTATCCGAATAATAGTTTTTACCGTTAGCAGTCAACTTTTGCATTATTGGAACGATTTGATCTGCTGTCATCGATAGATGATACTTGTGATTAAACCATGATTCTATATTTTGCCTCTCTGTTATACTCATCTTAGCGAGATTGAGACTTTCGTCGGCAGATATCTTTGCGATAACAACATTCGTGATAGAAGCAACCGTGACCGCACCGTTTGTTACCCTTGCACTCGGATCTGTTCTATGAATTGCACCTGCACAAAGATTAACAACCCGTTGAATATACTTCATACTATCACGTTGATACCCGGACCAACCAAACTCGCTGCTCATGCCTTCGGGTTCATTGAATATTTCCCACGCAAGTATCGCCGGATGGCCTTTTAAGGCTTCGACCATTGGAATGAGACAATTCCTGATATACGTATTCGTATACGATGTATCTGTTAAGAGAAGGTTATTTCTTCTCAAGACACTAGTGTCGAGAGTAGACATCAGCATGCCGAAGCCCCAAAGACAAATGTCCAGGCCAATTTCTCTGTCCCATGCAAGATCACATACCTTTTTCAATTCTGGTATTAAATATGTCCCAGGACTGGTGCAATATCCAAGTGCATCAAATTTTGGTGTTACAGTCCCTTCCACATTAAGCCACACGCGCATAGCGTTCCCACCATGCTGATGCATTTGAAGCATCCAGTTTGCTATTGTGGTAGTATCGGTCTCACCTATCCCCCAACCTACTCCCCAATCCTGACCATAATTTACCCAAGCCAAATCAGATCCATTTAAAAAAAGTTGTTGGTTGTTGTATAATACTCGGTTCATTTGTGAAAAAGCGGCTTGTGTAAACAAAAAAACAACAAGCAAAGCGAGTAAGTATTTATTGATATGCATAGCAGTTATCCTTTTATTTAACAATGAGTTCTTGAGTATATTCTGAATGATCCCAAAAGATATTCTCATACTATTTCAGCAAAACGAGCTTCTTTGTGTCGTCGAAATGATCGGTTTGAAGCCGATAAAAATACATTCCGCTTGAAAAATGTGAAGCTTCCCATCTCACCGAATATATTCCCGCTGACTTTATCTCATTGACAAGTGTTGCTACTTCCCTCCCTAGTAAATCATGTATCTTCAAATTTACTTTGCTGAGCGCTGACAATTGATAACTGATTACTGTTGTCGGATTGAACGGGTTAGGATAATTCTGAAACAATTCGTAATTCCTTGGAAGATTCTGTCCATGATTTTTTTGCACATCCGTTGTGGTCAATCGAATTCTATAAAGCGACGATCCGCCTGTGATATAAAGAGTCCTTCTATCCACATCTCCCCATGCACAATTTGAAGGAGTGACAGGGCTAGTACTTATTTTTCCGATACCCGTACCGGTTGACGATACAATCCATACTCCGCCCGGACCCGTACAATAGATGTTGCCGGCGATATCCACCTTCATCCCATCTGCATATCCATTAACAGGAATTTTATAAAATGGTCGTTTTTTGGCAAGCGTGGAATCATTCATAACATCCCAAACATAAATGCTGTCCTGAGCAGATTCATCAACATATAATTTCTTCTCATCCAAAGAAAAGCAAATTCCATTCGGTTTATTCAACGTGTTATCTAAGAGTGTTATTGAACCGGAAGGGCTTATTCTATAGATTCCCTGAAATTTGAGTTCACTGTATTGACCAATTGGAATGTTAAAATCCGGGTCCGTAAAAAATATTGAGCCATCAGATTTGACAACCAGATCATTGGGACTGTTAAATTTCTTACCATTGTATGTTGATGCAAGAGGTGTAATTGTTCCGTCTGATTCCTGTCTTGCGACACGGCGTTTCGCCATTTGAGTGAGCACCAAACGGCCTTGCAAATCCAGAGTTAATCCATTGGAACTATCTGATGGATACAGATACGTCGTGAGCGTACTGTCAACCGGCGACCATCGATAAATTTTATTTCCTTGAATATCGCTAAATAAAATCCCCAAGCTGTCGACCCAAACAGGCCCTTCCGGCTGCAAAAATCCGGTAGCCAACTCTTCCAATTTTGCATCGGCAGGGATCGGTGATTGTGCAAAATTATTTGTGATGGAAAAGAAAATCAAGATTACGAAAAACATATTGAAACGAATAAATTTGATGTCTTTCAATTTTATCTCCAATGAATTAAACTACAGTTTTAATCAAAATACTTTCAATTGCCTTAAGCTCTTGTGCAGAAAACGCAGTGCTATTGAGTGCTCCTATTGCGTCCTCAATTTGTGAGATGCGGCTTGCTCCGATAAGTACCGAGGTCATTTCAGGATGACGCAACACCCAGGCAAGCGCCATCTGCGCCATGGACTGATTGCGTTGCTGGGCAATGATATTTAACCGTTTCACTTTGGAAATTTTATCCGCTGTAACGTCCTCAGGCTTGAGAAAACCATGAGGCTTTGCTGCTCTGGAATCTGCAGGAATGCCACTGAGATATTTGTCCGTCAATAATCCCTGTGCCAAAGGTGAAAATGCAATACAACCGATTCCCTCTTTCTTTAACACACGCAGCAACCCTTTTTCAATCCAACGGTTGAACATACTATATTTTGCTTGGTGAATGAGACAAGGAGTGCCAAGCGATTTCAGTATCTTCGATGCTTTCAAGGTAAGCTCTGGTGAATAATTAGAAATTCCAGCATATAATGCTTTGCCGCAGCGAACAATCTGGTCTAAGCCTTGCATCGTTTCTTCTAACGGTGTTTCAGGATCCGGTCGATGATGATAAAAAATATCGACGTATTCCAACCTCATTCTTTGTAAACTTTGATCTAAGCTCGAAATCAAATATTTACGCGATCCCAAATCACCATACGGACCCGGCCACATCTGATACCCTGCCTTCGATGAAATAATAAGTTCGTCTCGATGCAAAGAGAAATCCTTCTTTATAATTTTCCCAAAATTTTCCTCTGCTGATCCTGGAGGAGGACCATAATTATTTGCCAAGTCAAAATGTGTTATACCAAGGTCGAACGCCCGACGCATTATAGTACGAGCATTGTGAAAGCTATCAACCCCGCCAAAGTTATGCCACAAACCCAATGAGATAGAAGACAATTTGAGTCCGCTTTGTCCGCATCGATTATATTTCATTGCATCGTAACGATTCGATTTTGGAGAATAGAATTGCATTTTCTACTCCGTTTTAATAGACTATGACATAGAGAATTATTTTGATTGAACTGTCAATCTCGCCAGAAACACATCATGTGGAAAAATATCAACACATAGATTCTTTTTGTATTTCCAATATTCTTCTTTGTCCAGAGATCACAAAGAATATATTCTGTCTGGTTCGTATTCAATGTTCGCTTCGAGAAAGAATCACTTATAATATTTTTGGATCAATCGAAATCTATTTTCTGAACTTTGGTGGAGCGGTTGAGAAAACAGAGCGCCCAATCACCTTTCATTAGCGGCTTCACCCACACTTCAAGGCTATTATATACCTTTTTATTTTCCCCTCTATCTATTCTCATACGATAGCGGAGATAGAAGCATTTTTATATCGGCATAAATCTCTTCTTGGTTTTCTCCGAAATGATAATAGGATTATTCTCGCTCGAAAACAATAGAGAAAGTTCTCGCCATAAGCATAATCCTGGAAGAGTTTTTTGCTTTTTCTTTTCAGAAAAGGAGTATCCGACCTTGACTTATCAATTCTATAAAATGTTATCAACTCATTAATGCAAGGATGAGTAACGCAGGGAAGTGGCATTGTTTATGTATAGATTTAGGCAAACAACTTAAAAAATGAAACAAATAATTTGCTATATTTTAGAAGAACACTAATAAAGGAAGAAACAGTGACAAAAACAGAATTTGATAAAAAGGTACAGCAATTAACTAAGAACCATGAGGCTTTTCTTTCAATGAAGAATGTAAAAGTTAAAAAAGGAAATGGCATCTATCAACGGTATACCAATCCGGTTGTAACAGCTGAACACACTCCGATATTTTGGCGATACGATTTGAATTACGATACCAATCCGTATTTGATGGAGCGTATTGGAGTTAACGCTACATTTAACGCCGGTGCAATCGAATATAAGGGAAAAATTTTATTAATGGTTCGTGTCGAAGGGACAGATCGAAAATCGTTTTTCGCCATTGTAGAATCTTCCAATGGTGTCGATAATTTTCGCTTCTGGGATGACCCAATTCAGCTTGCGGAAACTCCTGATGCCGATATTAATGTGTATGATATGCGCCTTGTAAAACATGAGGATGGATGGATCTATGGTCTATTTTGCACTGAGCGGAAAGATCCGAATGTTCCACGAACTGATACATCTTCAGCTATTGCACAATGCGGTATTGTCAGAACGAAAAATTTATTAGACTGGGAACGCTTGCCGGATTTAGTTACAAAATCTCCACAGCAAAGAAATGTTGTTCTCCATCCGGAATTTATTCATGGCAAGTATGCATTTTATACTCGGCCGCAGGATGGTTTCATTAATGCAGGATCCGGCGGTGGTATAGGATGGGGGTTGTCTGAAAAGATCGAGAATGCAGTCATCGAAAATGAAAGTATTATCGACGACCGCGCTTATCACACAATCAAAGAGGTGAAGAACGGTTTAGGTCCAGCACCGCTTAAAACGGAAAAAGGATGGCTTCAGCTTGCCCATGGTGTTCGCAATACCGCGGCAGGATTGAGGTATGTATTATATATGTTTCTCACTGATTTAAAAGACCCTGCAAAAGTCCTTGCTAAGCCGGGTGGATATTTTCTTGCTCCAGAAGGAGCAGAACGCGTGGGCGATGTATCCAATGTTGTGTTTAGCAATGGTTGGGTAAAGCGGGAGAACGACGAAGTATTTATCTATTACGGTTCGTCAGATACAAGGATGCATGTTGCAGTATCAACAGCAGACCGACTTCTTGATTATGTCCTTCACACACCCGAGGATGGATTACGCACGGGAGCAAGTGTTCAGCAAAGAATTCAACTGATAAAAAGTAATCTGGCACTGCTTCGCCGTAAGTAGTTTTATTACCCTTAACATTAAACCCGCCAAGATGACAATATTTATGTTGGCGGATTTTTTTTATTATGGAAGCAGTTCAGCGGTTTTGCGCCAATGCTTGATGAGTTTATTTATTCCTTTGTTGGAATCCTCTTGAAAGATCGTACAGCAATTCATAAGAGTCCGACCCGTATGATAGGTGCATTTCCACATATGGCTTTTGGGTCCTATCCGAAAATGCGGTTCTTTATCAATGCCGCCTTCGAACCAATCTCCGCCTTGTGCATCGATAATATAGGACTGTACGTATTCCCATTGACGAAGGAAATATTCGTAGTACCGAATCTCTTGAGGAAATATATGAGCAAACAAGAGTAACGCATTTAGTCCCTCAGCCTGTGCCCACCAATTCTTTGTGTCCATGATGATCGTACAGTGCTTATCACCTTTGAAGTAGTACCCACCGTCATAAAATCCGCCAACTTTTTCATCCCATCCATATTTCAGAGCATGATCGAGCATCTTTTTAGCAATAGTGAGTGTGCAAATATCATTTTTCAATTGGAGGACATAGGAAGCTTCCAATATCAAGAAAGCGGTTTCATAATCATGACCGAATGAAATATGATCCAAGCCGAAATTCGCTTCGCGCTCTTCTTGAGAACTATCACGGAAAGAAACAGGTGTCCAATCGTTATAGAAAAATAATTGCAAATATCCTTGCTGTGCTACCTGCGTATCACGAATCAGTTCGAGAAGCTCCTGAAGACGTGTTCGTACCAGAGGATCCTTCCAGACATGATACAGTTCTGTAAATGCCTCTAATAAATGGATAGAGGAATTCTGGTCTTTGAATCCAAGTTCATTTCCATCTTTTGCCATCGTCTTATATGACGACGTACGGTCGAAATGTTTTCCATCGCATGTAAGGAACTGAAAATATCCTTTTTGCTTCCGATCATATGCATGTTCTTCAATCCAGCGAAATGCGGTTTGTGCAAACTCTAATACTTCTAGATCATGTGTCTGATGATAGAGTGCAGCAAGAGCATACACAGCGAATGCATTTCCATACGCACGTTTTTCATCCCGCCAACCGTTTACATTCGATATTCCGCCTTCACGGCTTCGAATTTGGAAAAATCCTCCGTACTCTTTATCCCACATTTTATTTTTCAGGAATGGAAAACCATGGTGAGCCATTCGTTCATATTCCTTCTCTCCGCCCAAAAAATCGCTCACCTTTGACAACGTCCATACATGTCGTGCTTGCGACACTATCATCTTTTCCTGCTGCGGTGCTAATTTCCAATCATAAGTAACATTGGTAAAATATCCCCCGCACTCTTTATCAATCACCAATGGATACCATCTCTTGAGGATTCCATCCATTAATGCTTTTTGCATTTCTTTATTTATGGCAGCTTCTTTCTGCATAGAAGTCTTTCTTCCCAGAAAGATTTTTTGTTTCTCATTCGACCTTCATAGTCACTATTTATTCCTTTGCTACAGGAAATATTATATTTTTTCCCATCGCATCGATGATTTGAGCAGCGATCTTTTGATGTGTCTCTACAGTTGGGTGGCCGTTCGCTACATACCCTCCGGGGAAATCATCAAAGTGGGCATAGCAGATATCCTTCCAACCATTTTGAATTTCTTCGTTAACTGCTTGTTGAACATTTTTTCGAATCCATTCTGGAAAAGCAGCAACCGCAACTATTTTCACTCTGGGATACAACTTGCGAATTGTTTTTAAAAAATCGTGATATCCTTGACGAAAGAACTTGGACTTCTCATCAGACACGTTTCCTTCTTTATCTTTAAGTCCGGAGTGATCATTAAGTCCAAGACATATAATTACTACGTCTGGAATCCATTTCGAAAAATTCCATTTGGGCTCCGACGCTTCCATCAATGTTCTGTCAAAGAGAATGGGCAGTGTTGCATCCTTTTTGCCCTGCCAATCACACACAAGTCCAGCCCCTGACCTGCAGGTAGTTTGGTATTGTGCATTATAATGTCGCGCAATTAAAGGACCAAACCCTTTGTCGATGTTTGTTACAGGGAATCGTCCTTCCCAAGGTAATTCTTGAACTGTCGCTTCATTACTTTCCGCAGCTGTAAATGAATCCCCGATAAATTCAATTTTTCGAGACGGTTTTGCCGGTGGCGGAAAAAGATCTGCGCCTTCATCAAGCAACAGGCCTGATACTGAGAAAACTGCATCGAACATAATATTTCTTTTACTGAATAAAAGTGAATGGCGAGTATTTGTCAAACTATCAGCGAGCAGGTAATCTGCCTCACCTGTTATCGTTCCATGAAGAACCTTTAAAAACTTGCCGTCGATATAGACATTGTAATAATTGATACTATCTCTCATGCGTATTCCAATGCTCGTTCCGCTGAATTCAGCGAAGAGATACACACCAGGCCATGAATGCCGCGGATGAAGTGAATCAGACATATCCCATCTCCCGAAATATTGAATGTAGGGATTGTTTGCGGGGATAAAATGTGTCGAGTACGACATCGTATAAGCTCCAAGAACGAGAAAAATGATAAATAAAAATCGATATACATGATTCATGTATTCATTCACTTTCTTATTTTTTTATGCAAAACGCAGAAAGAATTTGCTGATATCGACTCTCATTTCTTCAACAACGAGTCTCTCATTACCTTATATCTTAAGAAGTTGTTTCCACATGAGTGCAGCTGCTCCAAGAATTGCTGCATTTCCCTTAGGTAAACTCGACGGCAATAGCTGTACTTTGTTCTTAAAGATATTGAAAAGAAATTCTTCCATATATTTTTTTGTCGGGGAAAAAATAAAATCCCCCGCCGCCGCTAATCCGCCAAAAAGAATAATCGCTTCCGGACTTGTATGAGCAACAGAATCTGCAAGTTTCATACCGAGATACCGTCCTGTCAAATCAAATGCTTCCAAAGCGAGTCTATCTCCTCGCTGAGCCGCTTCGAAAATACGTTTTGATGTAACTTGCTCAAAGTTGATTTCACGAAGTTCACTTGGAGGAGCAGGTTTTTTAAGAAGTTCCTCAACTGTTCTTCGAATTCCGCTTGCTGAAGCATATGTCTCCAAACATCCGAGACGGCCGCAGCCGCACTGTCGCCCGTTCGGATCGACAATAGTGTGGCCTATCTCCCCCGCAAAACCATCGTGGCCATAAATTAATTCGCCATTTGCTACGATGCCGCTCCCAAGGCCTGTCCCCAATGTAATGACAACAAAATCTTTCATTCCTTTCGCTGCACCAAATAACATCTCTCCCAGTGCAGCAGCATTTGCATCATTGGTCAAGGCAATAGGAATTGAATACCAGCGGCGCAGTGTCGCAACAACATCGACATATTGCCAGCTCAAGTTTGGCGGCTGTTCAATAGTGCCCTTATAATAGTTGCCATTGGGAGCACCCAATCCGATACCTACAAGTTTCAGTTGATCTTTTTTTGACACAAAGAGGCTTTCTGCCTGAGTATGAAGCCGCTCAAAGAATTCTTCAGCCGGCTGATGCGCTTCTGTCAATATCTCTCCTTCAGCGAGAAGATTTCCGCTCTTATCGACATAGCCAAATTTCGTGTTTGTGCCTCCGATATCAACACCAAGCACTACTTCTGTCTGATTCATACTTATCCTTTTTTATATGTGGAAAAATGTCCCTTAATCCCGTAGAACGCCAGGTAGATATAACAAACAATCGGTATAAAAAAGACGCATGATAACCACCCATCATGTCGGCAAACCAACCCTGTACAAGGGGGACAAGTGCGCCGCCGAGGATCATCATGACGAGGAGTGACAAACCCTGCGATGTATGCTGGCCGAGGTCTTTGATAGCGAGGGTAAAGATATTAGACCACATGATGGAGTTGAACAGGCCAACGGCGATCACCGTCCAGAGCGCGACATATCCTCCGGTAAACGTCGTCACAATCAGCAAGCAGATGATGATGAGTGAAAAAACAAGCATTGTCCTGGCGGCGTGCGATTTCCCGACAATGAACCCAATGTACGGCAGCGTTGAGATCATCGAGAATTTTTCCCCGCTCTGAGTACTCTCGAAGAGGACGATGCCGGAGATGAGACTATAGATGACAAGCGCCGACAACGCCATTTTCAAGTACATTGTCCCCGTACTCTTATTATCACCAAGTGAAATTGAACCCAAGAACCGTCCGATCATAAGCCCGCCCCAGTAATACGCCAGGAACGATTTGGCATTAATTTCCACCAATCCGCAGCCACTTCTTTTGCATAGTTGATAAAGAGGCTGCCGATACTCACCTCTGCACCAACGTAAACGAAAATTGCGATCATACCAAGCACTAGATGGGGATACCTGAGCGCCCCGATTCCTTTTTCGATCTTTTCAGTGCTAATGAATTGCGGTAGGTGGGTGAATTTAACAACAGCTAATAAGATAAAAATTGCTGCAAATACCAAATAGGGTAATTGAACGCCCATTGCGGTCATTGGTAACCCTTGATCGGTTAGAATCTGCTGACCGGCGGTATTAAGCAATGGAGTCCCTATTTTTGCAAAGAAGTGAAATACAAGATACCCACCGATGATAGGCGCTATTGTAGTACCTAGAGAGTTCCACGCTTGTGACAGGTTGAGACGGCTCGATGCGGTCTCCGGCTTACCGAGAAGTGCTACATAAGGATTGGCCGCTATCTGCAGCAGGGTAAATCCGATTCCGAGAATGAAGAGCAGTCCGAGAAACAGGCCATATGCTTTAATATCCGCCGCAGGATAAAATCTGGCACAAGCAGCGGCAGAGATTAGAAGACCAAGGATAATACCGTTCTTATATCCCATTTTGCTCATGGGATCTCCCCAGAGTACCGAAATAATAAAATAAATGACCGATCCGATAAAATATGCACCGAAAAAGGTGAACTGTACAAACATCGATTGGTAGCGGTTAAGCTCGAACATTTTTTTGAGGAAAGGAATAAGAATGTCGTTGAGCACTGTGATGAATCCCCACATAAAGAAAAGCGATGTAAGAACAACTAATGCTGAAGTATATTTCGGAGATTTTTCTGTCATCATTCACCTTTTGTTTTTTGATTCATTTCCTTTCACTCAACGTAATTTCAAACGATCCATCGCCCCAAAGAGTTTGAGCGGGATGTTGTTGCCAGTATCATAAACTGTAGTCAAACAATAAATGGATTTTCCCCAAAAATCCAGTCCAAGTGGAAAAAGAGACATGGTATCCTTTACGGTTGTTATGTATGCCATTGCATCAAACGATGAGATGAATACCAAGATCGACTTGCGTCAGTTTTACAATCGTGTGGAGTGTAACGAGGCGATTGTTCTGCCCCAAAAAAGTGATCCATTTTAAACCTAGAAAAAAGTGGATTTTGGATCAAAGGAGATAGTCATAGGCAAAAAGCGGCATATTTTAGAAGCAATCGTGGCAATGCGATATGAAAAAGTAATACTTCTAAGAATCCAACGATCTTTCCTTCAGTTGTTTCATACACATATGATGGCATATCCTTCTTAGATCAAGGATGCCCAAGGTAAAGTTCGTAAAAGTACTATTTTAAAAATTCGGTGACTACTGAACGATTGCGTTGGAAAAATTTTGGGAACAGGTTGGCAGTCTGCTTGGCGTCATTCGGAGTACATGCTCGGATAATTTCCGATACATAATCCTTGAAATTGCATTAGTCCACTTGAGAAGCAAGAACGGTTTGAGCTACTTTCCTCAGCACAGTGATCACACCGGGTTTTTCATAATAAGCATACGCCCCATTGCTCAGGGCTGCTTCCTTCATGACGGAGGAAGGATAACCTGTAATCATGATAACTTTTGCATCTGCATCAAACTGCTTGATTTGTTTGAGAACTTCTATTCCACTGATTGATGGCAGCCCTATATCAAGGAGTACAATATCCGGTTTCTCTTTTTTGTACAACTCAATTCCATGAGGACCGTCTGCTGTGCTCAGAAGAGTGTAACCATCACCTTGCAACTGTCTCGTCAAGACATTCAACATAAACTCATCATCATCGATAATCAGAACCTTGTTCATGGGAATTTCACCTCATAAGGTTTTATGTGAGTTTGATGATTGCGCGGTTTCACGTGTTGTTCTAATCCATCCTTTCTGACGCTCCCCTTTTAATATATGGAAATAAAGACCAATTTTCCACAAAAAATATCGAGGGACACTTATGAGGGCAACATAGAGAGCTTTATCCGCCCCAGCTGTAAAAAGTCCCAAGAAAAGATGGAATAATGCGCACAGTCCAGCAGTTAACCACCAAAATAAATACGTATATGCGTGATTCACACCAGCAAGGGCAGCTATTGCATTGAGTATGACCATCGCCATGACAACAGCATTCATATTGACTATTGACGGTGTAATAAGGTCCACCAATGTATCAAAGTATGTGTACGATTTATGATTCCAAGCTGCTTTCAGCAATGGAATTGAATATTTTTGGATCAATGACACTCTTCCACCTTCCCACCGAGCACGTTGAGACTGTGCATTTTCCGTTTTCTGAGGCATCGTAGCATAGACAATTGCCTCCGGTGCAAAATACGTCGGTTTGTTATTGAGCAAGAGTTGAATCCCATACTCCACATCTTCAGCTAGCGAATAGACATTCCATGGAACATCCTTGAGCGTATCAATTGCTAAACACATTCCATTACCACGCAGTCCCATCGGAAGGCCAAGGACACGCCGTCCAAGCGGGCGGATAAAATTATAGAGCAGGAAGCTGATACGGATCATCGTTGCACTCCATGATGCTGAACCGGTCTCCACGATATTTGTACTCTGGAGAGAAACGGCACCTCTATTGAGGTAGAAATTCATACCCGTCAGAAAATTCCGGTCCATAGTTGTATCTGCATCTACAACAACCACTGCTTCAAATCTATTCTCCAAAATGATCGTATCAAAAATCCAGCGCAGTGCATACCCTTTACCCCGTAAAGTGTTATCAACACGCTCATAGACTTTTGCTCCAGCTACCTTCGCAATTGATGCAGTCTGATCTGTACAATTATCCGCAACAACGATAACAGTGAACTTCTCTTGCGGATATTCAAGCGAAAGAGCACTATGTACGGTTTTTGCAATATTATGTTCTTCATTGTGAGCCGGTATAACGATGGCAAATTTCTTTTGATATTCTTCCTTAAAAACTTTAATCTGTTTCGCCATCAGAGCAAGAAGTGTCAAGGCAGCCAGATAGACAAGAAAGAATCCCACTGGAATCAAGAATAACAATTGAAGATGAATTATTACTTCACTCACACACTATGCCCAATTATGGTAAGTCGCTGAACTTTAAAATCAGAATAGATCCTCTTCTTCATCTCAGATCTCATGGCATTCAAGACTCAATCTGCTAATAGGCTGCTTTTCGGAAATAGAACCCTTCCGCATATTCCGAAGACCTGCCCGACTCCATTCCCCGAATTCGTAAAACCGAAAATAAAAGATTCTCAGTAAACCAATGTTTGTGATGCTGTGACACAAAATGCTTCACGATCAGATCTCGTTTTTTCTCACAGTGAGTGCGTGTCAGTTCAACATAAAAATTGGGGTTGCCAATATCACCGTCATACTTGGGAATTTCATATTCTAAAATCAAATGGTTGCGGTAAGTATTCCAGGTTAAATCGGAAATGACTCTATGGTCTTGATGCCGGTCGTCCCGATAATGTGTCAAGATAAGATCTGGAGAGAATTTTTTCTTCAGAGACTCAAACTCGTCCTTAATTGCTCCTCCATCGAAAGGGAGGAAACCGTCTCGATAGTTTTTCGTTACGATTATTTTTTTCTTCAGACCTTGCAGGACCGATTGTGCGCTTGCACGAGCTTCACGCCTGCGCAGTCCGCGAGCACTAAAAACCATCCAATAAATTTCAATGTTTTCGTATTCTTCGATGAGGCGCAAGATCGTCCCACCGCATCCAATTTCTATATCATCGGAATGCGCCCCGAGACAGAGAACTTTGAGATCCGAGCGATGTGATGTTCCGAATGTAAGTTTCAGCATATAATTTTCCAGAAATATGATATGAATAAAATATAGATTCAAAAACACAAACTCTTTGAATCAAAAAACCATCCCGGTAATATTGAGATGGTGGATGAAACCAAAAAAAACGGCGGATTATCACGACCCGCCGCCTGTCTTCATCAATTTTTAAGCATCACGTTTACTTCGTCAGGAGCATTCTTTGTACCAAGCTCTTGCCGTTATACTGCAAGCGAGAGAAAAATACACCGGATGCTAAACGTGAAGCATCGAACGTTGCTGGAATATAATGTCCCGCTTGCGCGATGCCTTCAAACAATGTTGCAACTTCCTGTCCCAGTATATTGTACACCTTTAATGAGGCATAACCATTTTCCGGAACAGAGAAGCGTATCTCTGTTGTCGGATTGAATGGATTGGGATAGTTACTCAGAAGTTGGAAGGATTTTAGAGCAACACCTGCATCTACTTGTACACTCCCGGAATACTTGAATACACCACTATTGTCAATCTGTTTGAGACGATAGACATACACACCAGGAGCAAGGTTCTGATCTGTATATGTGTATTCTTTTTGTGCGTTGCTGGTTCCAGCACCTGGTATAAAGGCAATTGTTGTCCACGTGTGTGTTGCGATGGTTCTCCGTTCCACCTCAAAACCATGGTTATTAACTTCTGTTGCTGTGGTCCATTGCAGTAAGGCACCGAGTTGGTTTGTCGTGGCAGTAAAAGAGGCCAACTCCACCGGAAGCGCTCCCGGTAATCCAATTCCGTATACAGAATTTACAAAAACACCTGTCCCGGTGATTGATGAAGTTGTATGTGCAGTATAAGGACCTGAACCTGAGACGGTCGTTCCAAAAGTATTCCACAAAGTTCCAGATCCTAAATATCTCCCCAACTGCGCAGAAGTTCGGGGTGCAAAGGATGCACCTTCTTCTCCGACATTCCATTGAGCAGTCAGAGTAATGTTGCTTCCGCCATCAACTGCTTCATTAATCGTCCATTGATCGCCTACAACTTTCGTCGCATCAAAAACATTGGCAGTACTATTCGCAACACGAACGGAATAATTATCTGCTGTTCCGCCTTTGTTATTGAGAGTGAGTGGATTATATGTCGTCGCCGTTCCAACAGGAAATGTAACATTTATGTCTGTTGTTGGGACATTCCGGACAAGATACCCTGACCCATCCGTTACGATGTAACAAGAAGATGAAGCGCCGCTTATTGAGCCTGATGAACCTATAGTGAGCGTATTACTTCCGAGGGTTAATTTGCCATTGGTGAGTGTTAAAGTTCCGCCGATAGTCACTTTCGTAGGAATTGCAACATAATTAACTACAACTCCATCTGCATCATCAATCTCGACATTATTCCAGGACGCACTGACATCAGCAACAGATACACGAATCTCTGGTACAGTAGCATCTGAAGTATTAAACTTCACATCTGCATTCACTGTACCATTGTTATAAAAGTCATTTCCTGCAAAGGTCAAAGTGCCCGGGCCTGCAATAGTTCCGCTTGGCCGATTAATAATATTTGCTTTAAAAGTAAAATCTTTTCCACTTTGAAGAACAAGGCTTGCAGTTCCGCTCTCAGCAACATAGACTTCTCCAGACAATGCGGCTGTTGAGGACGCACTCGTAAGGTTCGTTGTTCCGGTGTTGACAATTAATGTTGCAAAGAAATTAGCAGTTCCATCTATACTAATTGTTGATGAATTGTCTGTAGTGACACTACCACTACCGCTTCCAAATACAGCTCCATTGTTTACTATCAAGGTTCCATTGTTTACATAAAGAGTGTTAGCCCCAGTTGAAGCAGTTGCTGCATTGCCTATCGATAAGGTTCCATTAATTGTGCCTGCCACAGCAAAGGTAGGCCAGTTAATCGTCGTAAGTGTGGCACCTGTTTCCACAACAAGTTGATCAATAGAAATCGAGGGAGTGTCGATCGTAACAGTATGCCCGTTTCGAATCGTGATGACTCCATCTGCACTCGTCGGATAGGTGGACGCATCTATCCAAGATCCTCCACTATAGATTTGCCATGTCGCCGCTACACCCCAGGTTCCTGTCCCTTTACTTCGATAATCAGTTTGTGAAATAACAATCGATTGAAGAATGAGAGTGGCAAGTACTAAAAAAAACAGCACCCTAGCGATCATTGATTCTTTCATATTATATCTCCTTCGTCATAACGTATCATCGGCAATATGCATATTTTAAAAGACTAACTGCTGGTCTATATTTACATTAGTAAATTATTTAGTTTCATGCAAATCAGATGCCGTCAAAATAAAATTTTAAGTAAAAATATAGGGTCCTTCTCCAATAGAAACAACGGGTTTGAGTATGTTGGAAATACTAGGAAAAACTCTTTGATTCTTAATCGACACAGCTTATGCTAAAGCGTTCCCTCTCTTTTGTCACCACCAATATCCTTCCTACATAGAATAATGTGAAAATACTTTCGGCAATTTGAATGGAGCTTCAAATATGTTTCCAAAAGATATTTTTGTCATGTCCCCATCATTCTTCATGAAATATCATTTGAAACTACTTCAATAGGAGAAGTTTTCTAGTTTGGATAAATTCGCCAGCTTGGAGGCGATAGAGATATACTCCGCTCGATAATTGTCTTCCATCCAGACTAGTCTGATGATACCCTGCATTTTGTATTGTGTCAACAATTCGTTGAACAAGCTGACCAAGATTATTATAGAGATCAAGTGTAACGTGAACTCTTCGCGGCAAGTTGTACGCTATCGTAGTAGCTGGATTAAATGGATTAGGATAGTTTTGAGATAGACTGAATTCATTAGGAAGATTTTGAAAACTGCCCACACCAGTTTGATCAAAATCAAATCCTTTACCATCCAATGCTAGTACCCAATCTCCGGCGGAAGGTGGAGTGTAACTGCGGCTCACCTTGCTATCCATTCCCGCATCTGTGTACACTCCATTGGATGGATTGTACCACCACACATGAATCGAGTCACCTTGAAGGACCGAAGGATTGATGGTTACAGTCCTTTGAGTCGGCAAGTATCCGATAATCGAACTGGAATCGGAAGCATAGGCAAAGGTTGCTAACGTCGTTCCCGAACCCGCACCTGATGTGATAATTGTTGCTCCTGTTGCCGGTATAAGATTGTTCCAATGCCTTGAATTGAAGAGATTATAAAAGTATGTCATGGAAACAGAGCCTGCACTACTCAACGCAGTCTTCCAACCCGAAGCGAAGTCCCAGATCGGATTATTACCAAATATATGTCCGCACCCGCCCCCTAAACTCGTCCAATAAGCCTGCGCTCTCAACTGTTGAGGGGTTGAACTATGTTCGTTCTCATAGTTGCTTTCCATCATGATAAACGGCATTGCTGGTGAAACGGCATACGCTGTTTGCGCTGCACTATACAATGTTGTCGAATACGTATAAATGCCGTTCAGGGTCAGCCATGTACTTCCAGGCCAACGTGTAATCGATTGTGTCTCGGGATCATTATGCGCTGTATAGATACGAGGATACACCGTGTCATACTGTTTCATTCCTACAACCATACTGTCTAGTTTTGCTTTCACAGTTGTCGGATCGGTATCACCTCCCATGATCCAAATAATATTCGGATAATTCTTATATCGATTTCCCACATACTGTCCCCATCCTTTCATCGTTGCAGCAGAAGCGGCTTTCACTTCAGCGCACCAACCTTCGGTTCCGCAATTATAGCCGAGATAACTGGCATCTAATATGACGAGAAGCCCAAGTGCGTTCGCTCTGGCAATCATTGAATCTGCAAGTACAAAGTAAGGTTCATTCGGTGTAGAGAATGTCGCACCTGTGAATGGCGCTACATTGTAGATATTGTTCGGCGCGTTATTAGAGAATTGATGTTCGATCAGATTTACAAGCACACCGCTAAATTTACGATTTGCTCTATCGGTCAAATAGGTGTTCGCTTGTGCATAGGTCAATTGTGCAACCATCGACCATGCAGCATCAATATTAAGAAAGAAGGGCGTTCCATCTTGACCTTCCAAATATCGATGGTTTGCGCTTATTCTTAGCGGGAAGGTTTGAGAATTGACCCTCCCGATGGAAATACAAAGGAGCAGAGTTAGAAATCCTGCTATTGTTCCTATCGCACGATGGATGCTCCTACGATTGCTCAGAGTGGAGAGGAGGGCTATGCTCCTTCCGTCTCCATCATCCTGTTGGTTCGATACACCTGGATGCCGAATGATCCGTGCATAAACTTTTAGCACATTTTCTTTCTTCATCATAGTAGACATCTTAGTTGTAATAGATTGAACTGCACGGTTTGTCTTGTGAATACTTTATTCTATAAACGATATGCAAAAATCCATCTTTGATTTGTTTCTCATGGTACGATGATAAAATATACGTAATTTTCGACAACCAGTGCATGTCTATTTGTTTAAATCTCCGCTTCATCCCCATAGTTCCTTTTCTCGTATAGAATGCTTTCGCAAATTCGGATAACAGAGATCATTCTCTGCCCTGAAGTCGTATGATCGAGTTACTTTTGATTCAATAGTTTTTCTTCAATAAAATAATAGACAATCTCGCTCACTCTCATTTGTTTTTTTAAATAGTATTCTTTTCTCTAAGCTGATGAACGATGGCATGTGGTGGTTGTGGCAAATATTACTCCAGTAAATCTTTAGCAGTGTACTTTGGTGCAAATCCCAGTTCACGTTTTGCCTTTGCTGCAGTAATCAACGACATCGAAGCAGAAAAACTTTTCCGTATATCTTTTACCTCCGGATAGAATCTCTTTAATAATTCCCTGCTCTTGATCCCGACCCAGTTTTCCGCCGCAGAAACAAAAAAAGAATCATGGAGCTGAGGCAGTTCAATCTCACATGCATGTTGAATACAACGCGCAATATCATACACGTGGATATATGCCCAGAGGGTTCGATGCCATTTTGGATACTCTGCAATAAGATCTCGATAGAATTGACGTTGTTTCTCTTCCGGCACCCAAATCCATGGAGCACGTAAACATACAGTCTGCATTCCTGTTCTTCGTGTAAATCCGCCGCAGATCAGCTCACCGCATACCTTACTAAGGCCGTACGGATCCTGTGGGCAAAGGGGGTGATTCTCATCGACAGGAAAGTACAACGGTAGTACAGGCCGTGTAGCAAAATCAAAACCAAGAGCCGATTCACTTGATAAAAAAACAAATTTATGGATGTCATGAACCGAACATGCCTCAAGAACATTATATGTTCCCACGGAGTTTACACGATAGACTTGTTCAGGCGGATTATTCAAAGGGTGAGGGATACCAGCAAGATGAACAACTGCATCAAATCCTTTCACGACTCTTCGTACTTCTCTCTCTTCTAAAATATTGACACAATGAAACGGTACATCGTTTCGGTGCGACGGCTGAATATCCAGCATTTCTACTGAATGCTGAAGTGCAAGTTGATCAACGACATATCGGCCTATGAACCCACTGGCACCTGTCACGAGCACTTTCACCTTTACGCCTCGACTTTTCTTCTCGTATCAGAATAGAGAACTCCCTTTTGACTGCACGTCCGTTGAAAAGGATTTGTCTATCATACCTTTTGTGAAGAGCATTAGGATCATTTATTCATATCGATCGAGCATATACTCTTCTTATATCCCGAAGTGTGTTATCAGAAAGAGAACCTGGCATGAGAATTCAATTAGTCTTTCACCTCTATGTTTCATCTGACGTTTCTCTTACGTAGCATTTTTACTTGCAGTATTGTTTTTCCAGACTTCCCACGGTGTTTCACCTCGGTCACACAGATCATCGAGTAACATTTTTTCTTTGAATGTATCCATAGCAAGGAAAAAGCCGTCATATTTATGTGTAACAAGCTGCTGTTCTTTAATAAGCCGGCGGAAAGGTTCGTACACCAATTCTTCTCCCTCTTTAATATACCGGAAAACATCTTTGCGGAAAGTGAAAAAACCTGCGTTTATCCAAATTCCAGATTTGGTAATATGAGTGAGTGAGTCTACCTGATCATTCTCTTTCATATTCACTATGTCAAAGCTCCAGCTTGGCTTCATAGAAACAAAAC
>Ga0187886_1001543_pt1 | contig 20681 bp, 20 predicted proteins | sample June2016WEW_20_1_FD_133001 | JGI IMG/M metagenome (GOLD analysis project Ga0187886, IMG submission 133001) | Peatland microbial communities from SPRUCE experiment site at the Marcell Experimental Forest, Minnesota, USA - June2016WEW_20_150 | ecosystem: Environmental > Terrestrial > Soil >... | reverse complement strand
CTTATATCGCTCGGCTTTCCGGGCCTGGCGGTTTAAAGAATTAATCTGCCGTTTGATCTCCCCGACGACATCTCTCAGACGGAGAAGGTTTTGCTGGGTGGCCTCCATTTTGCGCAGGGCGGCGGCTTTGCGGTCTTTGTATTTCGTGATGCCCGCGGCCTCTTCAATGAGAATGCGTCTCTCCTCGGGTTTGGCGTTCAGGACAAAATCCATCTTTCCCTGCTCGACGACGGAATAAGCGCGGTGCCCAATCCCGGTACCCAAAAAGATATCCGTGATGTCCTTCAGTCGGCAGGGAACCTTATTGACAAAGTATTCGCTTTCGCCGGAACGGAAAAGCCTGCGGCCGACGGAAATTTCGGTGAAGTCCAAATAGTCCGCGATCGGGCGCCCGTTCTCGTTGTTGAAGGTAAGGATCACTTCGGCCATGCCCTGCTGTTTCTTGCTTTCGCTGCCGTTGAAGATGACGTCTTCCATGTTTTTTCCGCGGAGCTGTTTCGGGCTTTGTTCTCCGAGGGCCCAGCGGATGGCGTCCACGACGTTAGATTTTCCGCACCCATTTGGCCCCACCACGGCCGTTACGCCCCGGGGAAAGTCCATCTCGATCTTTTCCGAAAAGGACTTAAACCCGCAGACTTCGATCTTCTTGATTTTCATGGCCACCCCTTCTTTTCAGTATCCGTCAGCTGCGGCCCTGAATATAACCATTTCCTTCTAGCTATTCACTGCGAAAAAAAACACCCAAAGTTCGGACACATCTTATCAGGGTAGGTATTTTTTGTAAAGGCAAAAATACAACTAAATGTATATTTAAATTATTAAGCCACAACCCGTAGTGGCGCCTGGAGGCAAAGGGAAGGGAAGGAAATGGCGGAGAGGAAAAAAGGAGAAATAAAGAGTGTTTAGGCTGTGGTGATTTTTGAAAAATCCCCAATTTTGAAAAAAAGTTGGGAAATATCGCTCAGTAAAGATAGCCGATTCGTTCTAATTTTTTCATCTTCGGCCATGACCAGCACGCCATTAAAAAAATCATCCACGGGCTGCCTTAGCTTAGAGAGGTCTTTTAAGGCGAGAGGATAATCTTTCTGGGCGATCTTTTCCAGAGCCTTTTTGCCGACCGTTTGGTACGCCTCAAAAAGCTTGCCTTCGGCCTCACTCTCGAACCGCTTAGGATCAATTTTTCCTGGAATATGGGACTTGGAAATATTTACCACTCTCTTGAAGGCGATGGCTAAGGATGCGAAGTCTGGCTCACTCCTCAGATTATGGAGAGCCTGTGCCCTTTCCTGCAAGTCCACGATGTCGTCAAAGCCCACAGCCTGGGCGGCCTCTACCGCGTCGGGAGAAAGACCTTTGGAGTTGAGCAGGGTCTGCAGCCGACCTTTGAAGAACTCTAGAACATCCTTTTTGATTTCCTGGGGGGGGCGTTCAATTTTTTCCGAGAGGAGATCGAGGCTCCGTTGGAGGAGGTCGTTGAGGGAGAGAAGGTATCGCTTATCCAGGATGATATGGATCACCCCAAGCGTCTGGCGCCGCAAAGCGTAAGGATCGGACGTTCCCGTGGGAATCAAACCGACGCCAAAGCAACCGACGATGGTATCCAATTTATCCGCTAGGCTGAGGACGGCCCCTGGATGGGATGAGGGAAGGGTTCCTCCCGCTGCTGTTGGTAGGTAGTGTTCATAGATCGCCAAGGCTACTTCTTCTTTCTCCCCGGAAAGCCTGGCATAAACCTGCCCCATGACTCCCTGGAGGGTGGGGAACTCTCCGACCATTCCCGTAATCAAATCCGCTTTGCAAAGAAGAGAGGCTCGCTGCACAATCTCACGAAGGGAAGGGTCGATGCGCTCGGTGAGGTATTCGGCCAAATTGGATATGCGCATGACTTTTTCGTAGGAGGTACCCAGCTTGGAGTGATACACCACTTTCTTCAGCCCTTGCAGACGCTCGATCAGGGGAACCTTCCGGTCTTCGACAAAGAAAAATTTGGCGTCAGATAGGCGCGCCTGGAGTACTCTTTCGTTCCCCCGGGCCACGACGTCTGGGTCTTTGGGACGGGTGTTTGAGATGGTCACGAAAAAGGGCATGAGGGACCCCGGCAAGTCACTGATCGAGAAATACCGCTGGTGCTCCCGCATAGCGCTGATGAGGACTTCCCGGGGCAGGGAAAGAAATTCTTTGGAGAAGCTGCCCCGGATGGCCATGGGATACTCCACGAGATAAGTCACAATCTCCAGGAGTCCATCGTCCGGAAGGATGTGGCCGGAGACTTCACTCGCCGCCTTATTCAATTCAGCGAGAATAAGTTCTTTGCGCTCCTCCGGGTTAACGATCACGAAGGAGTTCTTCAGTCTTCTCAGGTATTCTGAAAGGTCTTTAACCTGGAAAGAGCCGGGAGCCATGAAACGGTGGCCCCGGGAAAGGTTCGCGGAAGAGACGTTCCCTATTTGAAAAGGTACGACCAGGCCGTCGAAAAGACACAGGATCCAATGGATGGGACGGGCAAAGGTATTTTCTAAGTCCATCCAGCGCATGGATTTGGGGAAGGAGATGGAGGAGATCAGGCGGGGAAGAATAGACGGAAGGAGATGAATGGTTTCCTCTCCCTTCTCTTCCTTGCGAACGCAAACGTATTCTCCCTTATCCGTGTTGACGATCTGCAATTCTGCAACGCCGATGCCCTGGCTTCTCGCAAAGCCCAGAGCGGCCTTGGTTGGCTGGCCTTCTTCGTTGAAAGCGATCCGCTTGGCCGGACCGAGGATTTCGGTGAACCGCCCTTCCTGAGCAGGGGCCACTCCCATGGCTGCGACAACCAGACGCCGGGGAGTCCCCATGGCCTTGATTTCTTTATAGACAATGCGATGACTCTGGAATTCTTTTTCCAGGAAGACCTTCATTTCTTCCAGAGCTCTGGGGATAAACCCGGAAGGGATCTCTTCGGTTCCGATTTCTAATAGCAATTCAGACATTTTAAACCTGCTGGGTCCGGAGACAGATTTTCACAGATTACAATACAGGAGTCAGAATCCAGAATAGGAGATTAAAGTATGTCTTTTCATTCTGGATGCTGTCTTCTGGCTCCTGAATTCTCTTGGAAGGGAATTCTTATCTGCGTCCATTTGCGTCCCCAATTAAAATTCTTACAGATTTTTTCAAGGTCAAGCGATCTCCCTTTTCAACAACGGAAAGCCCATCGCCTCACGCTGTTTATAATATCCCTCGGCCGAAAGCCGGGCCAGGTTACGCACCCGGGCGATGTATTGAGTGCGCTCTGTGACGCTGATTGCTCCCCGCGCCTCCAAAAGGTTGAAGGTGTGGGAGCACTTCAAGCAATAATCGTAAGCCGGAAGCACCAGGCCCTTTTCAATTAGGCGCTGCGATTCTTTCTCATACATATCGAAGAGCTGGAAAAGAAACGAGACGTCGGCTTCCTCGAAGTTGTAGATGGAAAACTCTACCTCACTCCGGCGGTGCACATCCCCATATTTGATTCCCGGGGTCCATTCCAGGTCATAAACATTGTCGATTCCCTGGAGGTACATAGCGATTCTTTCGATGCCATAAGTGATCTCTACGGAGATGGGCTTGAGGTCGATACCGCCAGCTTGCTGGAAATAGGTGAATTGAGTGATTTCCATGCCGTCGAGCCAAATTTCCCACCCCAACCCCCAGGCACCCAGAGTGGGAGACTCCCAGTCGTCTTCGACGAAGCGAATGTCGTGTTCCAGGGGTTCAATACCGAAGGCCTTGAGACTATCCAGGTAGATATCCTGGATTTCCCAGGGGGAAGGTTTCATAATGACCTGGAATTGGTAATAATGCTGCAGGCGGTTGGGGTTTTCTCCGTAACGCCCATCGGTGGGCCGGCGAGAAGGCTCGACGTAGGCAACTTTCCACGGCTCCGGGCCGAGGACACGCAAAAAGGTGGCCGGGTTGAAAGTCCCGGCTCCCACCTCTATCCCGTAAGGTTGCTGGATGACGCAGCCGCGCTCGGCCCAAAATTTTTGCAAAGCCATGACCAAATCTTGGAAATTCATACATCCCCTCCCCCTGAAACCTCCTGGGAGGATTTAGAATCGATTCCCAAAAAGAAAGTTTTTAGCATTTCAAAGAGGGAAAAGTCAAGGTTAAAAAGGAACAACAAACCAATATGGCCCTTGAGTCACTCTAATCTTTTTGGAGAGGCCTCAGGGTGACTAGCCTTTCTCCCTCCTCGAGGATCTGCCCTTCTTTCACCAGCACATCCTGCACTTTTCCTTGGATGGGAGAAGTGATGGGCATTTCCATCTTCATGGCCTCCACAATGAGGAGCACCTGGTCGATTTCCACTGTCTCACCCGCCGCGACTAAGACCTTGATGACCTTGCTGCTCATGGGCGTGGTCACGACTCTTTCCTCGAGAAAGGGAGTTGTTTCCTTTTCTTTGGGTGGGAGAGGTAACCTTTTCTCCGGCCGCAGGACTTCTGCCAGATAACTCTTTCCTTTTATGAAGATTTCGTAAGAATCCCCTTCCTCCATAATATCCACTTCATAGGATCGTCCATCGCAGATCATGGAGTAAAGATTCTCTGAGACTTCCAGTATATCCACCCTATGGTCCCGATCGGTTAAAGAAACCCGATAGAGGCGACCCCCCAGCGGCTCCACTTGGACGTCAAAAATCGTTTCCTCTACATTAATTTTATAATCCATGCTTCATCTCCTGCTGTTCTCCTTGGAAAGCCCGGATGGCTGCGGCAATGCAGGCCAATTCCTGGAAGGATTCATCGGCCTCCTTCCTTTTCTGGAAATATTCCTGATCCAGGAAGGTGGTATCGAAGTCCCCTTCAATGAACCGCTTATTATTCACTAGCCAACGGTGAAAAGGAAGGGTGGTCTTGATCCCTTTGATAACGAACTCCTGGAGGGCTCGATCCATTCGCAAGATAGCCTCCCGACGATTTCTTCCCCAGACGATGACCTTGGCAATGATGGGGTCATAGAAGATGGGAACCGTGTACCCTTCGTAGATACCCAGGTCCACCCGGACTCCGGGTCCTCCAGGAATCTGAAGCCTCTCGATTTTCCCCGTGGAGGGTAGAAAGTTGTTTTCCGGATCTTCCGCGTAGATTCGACACACCAGGGAAGATCCGATGGGTTGGACATCTCTTTGGCTCAGAGAAAGTCTCTCCCCTGCGGCCACACGGATTTGGGTTTTCACGATATCCACCCCCGTAACCATTTCCGTCACCGGATGTTCAACTTGGAGGCGGGCATTGAGTTCCAGGTAATAAAAGTTTTTCTCTCGGTCCAAGAGAAATTCCACAGTCCCAGCCCCGTTGTAATGGGTGGCGATGGCCGCGGTAAGGGCCACGCCGGCCATGCGGAGGCGAGTCGTATCGTCTAAAAAAGGAGAAGGGCATTCCTCCAGGATTTTCTGGTATCGTCTTTGAATGGAACATTCCCGGTCGAAGAGGTGGATGATATTTCCGTAATGGTCGGCCAAAATTTGAAACTCGATGTGCCGTGCCTGGCCGATATATTTCTCCAAATAGAGGGCATCATTTCCAAAGGCTGCCATGGCCTCCGCCCTCGCCACCCGAATTGCTGGGAAAAGCTGCTCGGCCCGGTCCACCCGCCGGATCCCCTTGCCGCCACCTCCCGCAACTGCTTTGATCAAAACCGGAAACCCCAAAGCATTCGCGGCTGCCAGAGCTTCCTCCTCTTTCTCCAGGGGACAGTCGCTTCCCGGGATTACAGGAATGCGGGCCTCGGCCATGTTGGATCGAGCCCGGATCTTCCGGCCCATGGTTTCCAAGGATTCCCCAGAAGGCCCTATGAATATGATCCCTTCTTCGTGGCACTCTTGGGCGAAATCCCGATTTTCCGCAAGAAATCCATATCCCGGGTGAATGGCATCTACTCCGGCTTTTTTCGCGATGCTTAAAATTTTATCTCTTGCCAGGTAGGTCTCTTCGGATGCCCCCGGACCTAAGGGGTAAGCCTCGTCTGCATAACGGACATGCAAAGCCCCTCGATCTGATTCCGGGTAAACGGCCACCACCGAAATCCCCATCTCATGGCAGGCGCGAAGGATACGAACAGCGATTTCTCCTCGATTGGCGATGAGTACTTTCTTGAACATAGCTCCTTTTCCTGTCAGGTCACTAAAATAGCTGAATCCCTTTTCCTGTTCCTAAGGTGGATGGGAAAGCAGAGGTTTAAAGCCGATCCTAATTTTCCAGTTTTACCTTCCCAACTAGGTTCGAAGACCAGTCTTCCAGGTCAAAGTAGATCGCTCCTTTAGCCACGATCGCGGAAGAAGCGAAGATGGGAACTTTTGCCCTGAGAGCCAAAGCAATGGCATCGCTCGGCCGGGAATCGAAGTCCATTTCCCGCCCCTGGACATCCAGGGCAATGATTCCATGACATACAGGTTCTTCGAGAATGTCGATGAGCACTTGGAGGATATGAGCCTTAAGTTCTTGGATGATGCTGGCCATCAAGTCGTGGGAGAGAGGCCTGGGGGGCTCTTGGCCTTCCAACGTGAGGGCGATGGGAGTTACCTCCGAGGATTTGGCCAGTATGGGAAGACCCCAGGCTCCGCCTGGGCCTTCCAGTAGGATCACAGCCACCCCTTTTTCTTGATAGAAGAGCACCGATTTTACCCTAACCTCGATCGGAGAACCGATATTCATCTGCGGACCTCCTTTCCCTTCCTCTTGCCGGATCACTGCCCCCCCTCGCGAAGGCCTAATCTGACAGTGAATCAATTTGGAAAGGGGGGATCAAGGTAGGAATGGGCACTTCGATTACCACTGGCTGCTTTGCCTCCAGCGCCTCACCCAATGCGCTCCCCAAATGCTCCGGGGCGGCCTTCAGGCCTTTGGCTCCGAATAACTCACCGAGCTTGGCAAAATCCGGGTTGTTCAACTCAGTGCCCAGGACCCTTCCTTGGAAGTTGACCTGCTGATCGCTTTTGGTGGACCCGAAGGCATTATCCGTAAATATCACGGCAATCAAATTGATCCCATACCTTACTGCCGTAGCCAGCTCCGCACAGGCATACATGAAACCTCCATCTCCTACAACGCAGACAACCGGCTTATCCGGCGCAGCCACCTTGGCTCCCAGGGCTGTGGGGAAAGAGTACCCCAGGGTGGCGAAATAGGAAGACGTCAGATAGGTGCGCGGGCGCCGTGCTAGATAAGCCAGATTGCACCAGTAACCGATATTGGTTACTCCGCTGACAAGAATTGCATCGTCCTTTAACTCTTTCCTCAAATTGGCTATGATCTCGCATTGGAGCGGCGCCTTTTCTTGGAGCCAACGCTGGTGTTTCTCCCGAAATTCCATGCGTTCCGGCTGCGGCCAGGGCCCCCCTGGTACCCCGGAGAATTTCTTCCCGCGGATCTCCTCGAGCAGGGCTTTGAGGGCTTCTTTGGCGTCGGCCACAATGACCACCTCTGCTGGAAAGTTTTTTCCGATGACTGCTGGATCGATATCCACGTGGATCAGCCTCTGGGGGACTTTCAGGGCCGTACCGGGCCGCATCTGACTGGTGAAACGCGTGCCTACAGCCAGGACAACATCCGCCTGCGGCGTGGCCCAGCGGACCGCGCCAAATCCATAATATCCTGCTCCCAAAGAAAGTGGATGATCTTCGGGAATGGCTCCTTTGCCTTCGGGCGTGGTGGCCACCGGTGCTCTCAACGCCTCGGCAAGTTCGATCAATTCAGGAGAGGCATCGGAGAGAATCACCCCTCCCCCAGCCCAAAGGAGGGGCTTTCTTGCTGAGGCCAGCAGGTCACTGGCCCTACGCACTTCTTCTCGATGGGGCATCGCCCGCGGATATTTCTCTAAAGGCATTAAAGCCACCTCTGCCGTAGTCCCTAATACCTCCCAAGGAATTTCCACCTCTGTGGGACGCGGCCGGCCTGTGCCCATCTGGTGCATGGCCTCGTGAATGGCCTTTGGAATGTCCTCAACACGCATCACCCGCTGGCACCACTTGGTGATCGGCCTGACGACGTCCAGCTGGTCATTGATCTCATGGAGCGCTCCCCTGTCCTGCCCCAGATTATAGCTCTCCACCTGGCCGGCAATGAGGAGGACCGGTGAAGAACAGGCGTAGGCTGTGCCCAGCGCCGCAGAGGCATTCTGAACCCCCGGCCCCGGCACAACCAACCCCACTCCAGGTTTCCCTTTTACGCGAGCATATCCATCGGCCATATAGATCGTGGCCTGTTCGTGTCGCACGGTGATCAGCCGGATTTCTGGCTCCCCGTAAAGGGCATCGAAGATGTGCATGATCTGAACGCCGGGAACCCCGAAGACGACCTCCACCCCTTCTCGCTTCAGCGATTCCACGACGGCTCTCCCTCCGGTCATTCTTTGCATAGCCATCCTCTAAAATAATGTACCTAAAGTGCGTTTAAGCGCCTAAAATACCGGGAGAGCGCAAGTCGCGAGGGCGTGTATAAAAACCCCCTTGCGCTCTCGCGCTCCTGCGCCTTACGCCTTTCGCTGACACGCCCCCGGACACTCTCTTTATTTTCCCTTGGCCTTCTGATAGACGGTTTCGATTTTGTGGTTCCTTTCCCGCCTTAATCGTTCGATATCTATCTCCCGCTTTTCTTTGTCCTGGACTAGGATCTCCACTTCGGCGATCTTGGCGGCGTAGATCTTGCGGATCTCCGCGATCTCCTCTTTCTGATTTGAGGAGAGTGAGACAGCCTCTTCCCCGCCCATCTTCTTGGTCTTTTCCTTGGCGAGCTCCCAAGCGCTCTTTAAGTCTCCCATGGTTCCCTCATCCTCCTTTTCCCCTATTTAGCCGAGAGCTGATCTTTGTTACCCTTGGACGCTTGAAGATTAGAGAAGTTTACAATAGTCAATCCCCATATTTCAATGGCTGAATTGAACGCCGATCACTTTGCATTGCCTCTCTTATTGCGGCTCAGTCTTTTTCTTAATCCTCGGCTTCTTATTTTAAAGATTTTAGGCTCCTCTTCATTCCTGACCTTAAAGCTTTTGTCTTTCCTATGACGTTGGCAGGGTTGCCCGTCGGTCTCCAGAAAGAGGGAGTGGGGTTAGCGTCAACCATTATAGCTTGCGCGAGGATTTGACCCCTAAGAAGGAGTTTAGTAATATTGTCATTCAGCTTTGGTCAAAAGGAAAGAAAAAGGTGAATAAAAAACCTACCGAGATCGTTATGGTATCCCTTTTTGCCGCCCTTACGGCTGTGGGTGCTTTCATCAAAATTCCCATTCCCCACGTCCCCCTGACCCTGCAAACCCTTATGGTTATGCTTGCCGGTCTGATCCTCGGAAGCCGCCTAGCGGCCCTGAGTCAGCTTCTTTACCTGACCATCGGGCTTCTTGGCCTCCCGATCTTTGCCCAAGGGGGCGGGCCTGGATACTTCTTGCAGCCTTCCTTCGGTTTCCTCGTGGGATTCATCGCCGGAGCTTATGTCATCGGCCGGATGGCGGAAAAGGCAGAAAAGCTTAGCTTGCCTCGCACTTTGGCCGCCTTAATATTGGGACAGGCTGCCATTTACACTTTGGGCATTGCTTACCTATATTTCAACCTGAATTCTATCCTCCATAAGCCAACCTCTCTTTTTACTACTATGAAAATTGGATTCTTGGTCTTTATTCCAGGAGACATTTTAAAGACCTTTGTGGCCGCTTTAGTCGTAACACCCATTCGCCAGCATTTAACCGCCCTAAAAACATAACATATTAATATAATTAAAATTTTTTTTTATTACCTTTTCACTTGACAGAAGAGGTTTTATTGCCTATTTTTAGGATAGGCTTGAGAATAGAAATCAAATTCCCCAAGGTTCACTCAATTTCCCCAGCCTTTTCAAGAAATAGTATTTAACGCAGTAGTGGAATTTATTCCATCCAAAAGGAAACAGCATTAATGTCTGAAGCAAAAGAGATCCTGAATAACTGGGAAACCAGGTTAATGGAGATGAACAAACCCCTCAGTGACCTGAACCTGAGAATCGAGGGTACGATCCTCGAAAAATTAATTATAAAACTTTACGAAGAGTTAGACCGAAAAGGGATCGTATTCAAGCCGAGGTGTTACCTCACGGATACCTGGGGTTGTCCCAATAAGGTTCCGGTGATTGGCATCCCTTTTTATTACGCGGATCCTATGCTCTCCAAGATTGAAGATGAAATGCACGGGGAGTTGGAAGACGAGCACGAGCTTATGATGGCGCTGCGCCACGAGGCCGGTCACGCCATAAACTACGCCTATCGCATCTACCAGTCGGAGGAATGGCAAGAGACCTTTGGGCTCTTTAGCGAACCTTACCGTGATTATTTCCACCCCAACCCCCAATCCAGGGATTTCGTCAAGCATCTCTACCAACAGGTGGGCCAGTATGCTGGGCGGATCTACGCCCAAAAGCATCCCGATGAAGACTTCGCCGAGACGTTTGCCGTCTGGCTCACTCCCCGGTCCAACTGGCATCAGAAATATCGGACCTGGGGCGCTTTGAAGAAACTCAAATTTGTGGACTCATTGATGAAAAAAATTGGGCCGCGTAAGCCCCTGGTGACCAACGGCGAGTTAATCCGTCCCATCGAAAGCCTCAATTTTACCCTCCTCGAATACTACAATAAAAGCGAGGAACGGTACCGCGAAAAGGCTCAAGGCTACGTCGATGATGTCCTAAAGGAGATTTTCAGCACAAATGGAAAGGGAGAAAACAGAGCCCCCGCAGGGGCGTTCATCGAGAAGAACCAAAACCACTTGGTGGAGATGATTTCTCACTGGACAGGGGAAGGGATCTCTTCGGTGGAGCCTTTGATCGAGAAGCTGATCGCCCGGGCCAAAGAACTCGACCTCAACCTCAGCCCCCGCCGCCAATCCCGCAAGCTGATCGAGGTCACTGCGCTGGCCACCACTTTGATCATGAATTACATCTACGAGGGAAAGTTTATCATCCACTGAAAACTGCTCAGTGACTTTTTCTCAACCATTCTTCGCGGTAGCCATTCAAATTTCGGATGTAAGACTCGATCAGTTCAATGACCGGCCCCTGGGGGAGAAGTGCTCCGGCCAGAGAATATACCTGAAGTTGACGCATGATCTGGTAGTAAACACTCTGGCTGTCGAAGCAGACACATTCCAAAGGACAGAGGGGACAATGGTTTTTGTAATCGAGGCAGAAGATGATTTTGGTGGAGCCGCACCGAAAAGCTTCCCTGTAACGGGCCGGGTCCGCTTTGGCCATGAGGAAATCCCGGATGCGTACCCACTTTTCGATGGCCAGGGCAAAGGGATCTTCCCCCTCTTTGTGACGTTGCTCCATTTCCTCTAAGTCCAACAACCTGACCATGGGGGAACTTCCTCCTTACCCTCTCGATCTCTCCTTCCGAAGAGCCCGATTCTCCTCGGTTATTCATTTTACAAGCATTCACGGATTTCAGGATTCTATAAATCTTATATCGGATTTTCACCCCGGATTCTTTATTAAAAAAGCTGCCATTGAATTGCCCCTTCGATTCATTCTCCCATCTTTTTCCTGGATATCTCGAAGATCACCCTTGTCTCCGGGTCCGGACACTGCAAAGTGTAAACTTCCTCTCTTCCAAAATCCTTAGGGTCCTTTGCCTTCCCCATCATAAACAGGGAATACTGAATGGCACCCAGGGCCACGGCGCAAAGGCTGGTGGTTTCTTTGAGGTTCACCATTGTCCCTTCCAGGACGACCTGATCCCCCACTTTCACATTGGGACATTTACTATCTTTTGCTCTGGCTATCACTTTGTACTTGGGCATCTTCCTCTCATTCATTTTTCGCGAGGGATCATGATCAAGGCTTCCCCCTCCAGCACGGTCTTGCCCGCCTGATTCGTAACCGTAGATTTGACTGTCACCCGGTTCTTGGCTGCATCCATGCTGGACACCTCTGAAATAACGGTGACCGTGTCCCCGAGGTGTACCGGCGCTGTGAATTTGACAAACTGGGAAAGGTGAATATTTCCAGCTCCTCCGATGTTCGTCAAGGTCTGGTCAATCAAGCCGGCCGTAAGCATACCGTGGACGACCCTTTGTTTGAAGATAGAATCTTTGGCAAATTCGGCGTTCACGTGGATTGGGTTGAAATCCCCGGTAATCGCCGCGAAGGCGAATACATCCGCTTCGGTCATCGTTTTGCTGAAAGTTGCCTTTTCCCCAGCCTGAATATCTTCGAATCGTTTTTTGATCATTGCTTCCTCCCTTCGGTAAGCTTTGCAAGGGTACCGATTCATGGATTCTATTTTCGAATATATTGGAAGTATTTCAAGTTAACGCTTGAATCCTAGAACCCTGGAACCCTTGTCTATGCCACCTCCAAAATCATCTCGATCTCCACCGGGATTCCGTTTGGCAATGATTGCATTCCCACGGCTGAACGGGCGTGCTTCCCGGCTTCCCCGAAAACCTCCACCAGTAAATCAGAAGCCCCATTGATCACTTTGGGTTGATCTTTGAAATCTTCCGTGCAGTTGACCATGCCCAGCAGCTTGACCACGCGTTTGACTTTGTTCAGGTCACTCAAAGTCGCCTTGACTGAAGCCAGGCAATTCAAGGCCACATTGCGGGCGGACTTGTATCCTTCTTCTATGGTTAATTCCTTTCCGAGCTTTCCCGATAGAATGGTTTTCCCATCCTTGTAAGGTCCGTGACCTGAGACGAAAAGAAGATTGCCAGCTTTAACCGCGGGCACATAATTTGCTACTGGTTTGGGCGCCTCCGGCAACGCCACCCCCAGCTCCTTCAATCTTTTCTCGATATCCATCGGATCCTCCTTTTTCTGGGTAGCTCAAATAAAGGTTTAAAATATCTCTTTCGGCCCTTCATGTCAAGAAATTGGAGGCGCCAGCCTATATTGTAAACAGACCTGCGTGACACTTGTTGGGGATAATCGCCGGGCCGATCCAAAGTGTTTTTTTACATGACCACCACCGTGACGTGGCTCGGGGGCCAGGGGGGTGAGCACCGGCAGCCTCGGCCGGGCGGAAACACGGCCAGATGATAAAACCATCTTTCCTACGAAGCCGGCGGGGTGCATCTTCCCGCCCCATTTACGGAGAAAGCACCGCCTTAGGATGCCAAGCTCAGCACCCTGGACCCCGAGCCCTCTGAGCCGTTGGAAATTATGAAACCCACTTGCGAGACTCGACGATAGGGATTCATGACCGCTCTTACCCCGGCTAGCAAGCAATCGTGTTACCCATGTTTGTTGACAGGACATTGGAGGCGCCAGCCCCGTTAACTTTTTGGAAAAATTCCGTCGTGGCGGGGGCGGGAAACCGATGAATGAGGAGTCATCAGCAGGAAAGGATTTGCCCGCAGTACCTTTGACTGTGTAAAAAATTGACAGAGCCGGCAGGGAGTTGATAGAAGGGTTTTAAGATTTTGATCCGCAGAGAGGGGATAAAAATGGCCGCGAAGACTTTAGAAGTTGCTCTGACCTACCTTTTTCTTCATAATACAGTGAAAAAGGACATCCGGGAGGGGAAGGTCCCGGTTATTGTCCGGGGTGAAGGGAACTAGGTTCACAATCTTATAGGTCCCAGGCTGCTCTGGCCCCCTCTTCGGTGGCTTCTAGGATACGGCGGGGCTGGACCGCATCCCCGATAACACAGTGCGGAATCCCTCTCGCCTGCAGAATCTTCTTCAGATCATCCCGTGGTTTTAATCCGATAGCGATGACCACCTGATTCACCGGGCATAGGATTTGCTCCTCTCCGTCGGAAGCGATGGTAATCGAGCCTTCCTCGATTCTCTTGACGGCAGTGTTAAAAAGGAGCTTACATTTTCCTTCTCTAAGTCGGGTGTGGAGCATGTAGCCGTGGGAAGTGATTTTGAGAACCGGTGAGCGTTTGAGGACCTCGACCAAGGTTACCTGCATTCCCTTTTGGCATAAAAAGTCTGCGGTCTCCATGCCGATCAGCCCGCCACCCAACACGAGGGTATGTCCTTTCGGGGCAACCTCCCCGCTGAGAATCTGCCAAGCATCACAAACCATCGGGAGGTCAATACCCGGAAGAGCCGGTACGATTTTCTCTCCTCCGGTGGCCAGGATCACCGCCTCCGGGTTTCCCTCTTCAATCATGCGGTCCGTCACCTCAGTGCCTGTAAGAATTTTTACTCCTATCTTTTTGGCCTGAGCCGTAAGCCAGGTGCCCCATTCTCCGTAGGCGCCTTTAAAGGGTGACTTGCAGGCAAAACGCAACTGGCCGCCCGTTGCCTCCTCCTTTTCGAACAGCGTCACCTGGTGCCCAAGCCTGGCTGCCTCGTAAGCCGCGGTCAACCCCCCCGGACCTGCTCCGACGACCCAAACATTTCGGCGCACCGCAGCCGGGCCTTGCGGGTAAATGGTTTCCTGCCCTGTTTCCGGGTTGATGGCACATCGAATATTTCCCTCACCCAGAATCAAACGTTCTATGCATCCCTGATTGCAGGCAATGCATTTTCGGATGTCTTCAGGGCGCCCTCCCCGGGCCTTGATCAGAAAATCGGGATCGGTTAAATATTGACGGCCAAAAGCCACCAGGTCAGCCTCCCCGCGGCTGATCACCTCATCCGCCAGGGTCGGGTCTGTGAATCGTCCGACGGCAATAACCGGCACGTCCGCCACCTCTTTTACTTTTTTTGCCCGCCAGACATTGAATCCCGGTTCGTATTCAAGGGAAGCACTGGTGATGCCGCCCGGGCTTCCGTGCGTACCGAGAGAAGCATGAAGGATGTCCGCTCCAGCTCTAACCAGGTCTGGAAGGATGGGCTTTATGTCCTCGAAGGTATATCCATCCCTGATACACTCTTCCACAGAGATGCGCAGAGAAATCGGGAAATCCTCCCCCACCCGCCTGCGCACCTCCTGCAGCACCTCCCTTATGAATCGACTGCGGTTCGGCAGGCTGCCGCCATAGTTATCGCTACGCTGATTCGAAAGGGCGGATAAGAACTGGGTCAACAGATACCCATGCGCTCCATGCACCTCCACGGCATCGAAGCCCGCCTCCCGGGCCCGGAAGGCTGCGGATCCAAAGGCAGCGATGATCTCTTGGATCTCGTCACGGGTGATCTCCCGCGGGGTCAGACCGTAGACTAGGCTCCGAATCGCTGAAGGGGCGACCGCTTTTTTTTGTTGCAAAAGATGAAGGCTTTCCCTTCCTGCATGGTGGAGCTGTAAGGCAATCTTGCTGCCGGCAGCATGCGCCAAAGCTACGAGTTTTTTCAGGCCGGGGATAAAGCGGTCTTCATAGACGCCCAGCTGATTGTTTATTGCCGAGCCGCTGGGGTGGACGGCACAAACTTCTGTAACGACCAGGCCGGCACCCCCCCTGGCCATGCGTTTTAAATAGGCTAGGCTGGCTGCGCTGACGGAGCCATCTGGATTCCCAAGGTTGGTCCCCATGGGCGGTAGGACGACCCGGTTGGCAAGCTCCATCGCCTTTATCTGGATGGGTGAAAACAAGTTCGACAGGGGATTCATCCCGAACTCCGTTTAAATTCAAGATGAAAAATGTAGAATAATTTTTTTTAGTTTTAACACCGCAGTTCTCAATTTGCCCGCGCTATGCCCACGGATGAAATAATCTCAGTCCCCTCCTTCTGAACTTAGACCTTGCAGCGGCCGCTTGATATGTTTTTCGAAGCATTCCGGGCATAGACCATGGGTGAATTCAGCCTGGGAATGCTGGCTGATATAGCTTTCGACTTGTTGCCAGTAGTTTTGATCATTACGAATTTTCTTGCAGTACATGCAGATCGGCAGGATCCCCTCAAGCGTCTCGATCTGATCAAGGGCCTCCTGAAGTTCTTTCACCCGGCTGGCCAGCTCTGACTGCAATCTAAGGATGCGCTCTCCCACTTGAACTCGGGCCCGTAACTCTTCACTCTCGAAGGGCTTGGTAATATAGTCATCTGCGCCGGCGTCGAGACCTGAAACAATGTCCTTCTTGTCCCCTTTGGAGGTGAGCAGGATGATATATTTGGGATCGGATTGGCTGGACTCACGAATCTGCCGACAAATCTCCACTCCATCTTTCCCCGGCATCATCCAGTCCAGGATGGCTATCTGGGGAGCATCAGGAGCGTGCAGAACCTGCCAGGCTGCGTCCCCATCCGAGGTAACAACGAGGTCATATCCCCATTTGGCGAGCAGGGCTTCGAGCATGCGGCGATAGGTCAAATCATCATCGGCGATTAGAGCCTTCATGGTTCCACCTTCCTCTTTTCTTTGCTTATGAACCTCTCTTTCTCTTTCCCATTATCCCAGAAATGTATCCTTTTAACAACTTCATCGTGCGCCTTTGGCTTAGCCATCAAAGATGAGAAGGAAGGATTATTAAAGATCGGAGGCCTTCCGAATGAAATGGGGGTGGTGAAAAAAGATGAAGTCCTTAACGGGGCGAAAGAAAAAGCTTACACTCTATTCTTCCATAAGGATAAGACCGGGATCCTCGAGGAGCTCGATCACGGTGTTCATAAACCGGACGCCTTCTGCCCCATCCACGACCCGATGGTCGAAGGATAAGGAGAGAGGAAGAATTTTGCGCACCTCAATTTTTCCCTCGATCACGATGGGCTTTTCCAAAATTTTCCCCATGCCCAGGATGGCCACCTCGGGGTGGTGGATGATCGGAAAACCGTAAGTTCCCCCCATCGCGCCGAAGTTGGTGATGGTAAAGGTCCCTCCCTTCAGGTCGGCCAGGTCGATGGTCCTGGAACGGGCTTTCTCCGAAAGGTCTGACAATTCTGCGGCCAGTTGAAAAATATTTTTTCCCTTGGCATTTTTCACAACCGGCACCATCAGGCCATCCTTGGTATCCACAGCCACGCCGATATTATAATATTTCTTCAGGATGATTTCGCCACTTTCATCGTCCAATGAAGCATTCACGTAGGGGTGTTCCTCCAGAGCAGCGACTACTGCCTTGATCACGAAGGGCAGAATGGTTAGATGGATCTTCTTTTGGGAGGCTCTTTCCTTGGCTTTCGCCTTCAGGGCTACTAACTGGGTGACGTCCGCCTCGTCAAGGCCCGCTGCATGAGGAATCGTAGCTTTGGACTTCACCATGGCGTTGGCGATGGTCTTGCGCATTCCGTGAAGGGGCACTCTTTCGATGTAACCATACAGGTCGTATTTGCGCGCTGCCTGGATGGCTTTTTCGGGGATCTCTTTCGCCGGAGGTTTTTCCCGCTTGGCCGCTTTTTGAACATCCTCCTTGGTGATGCGGCCTTGCGGGCCTGATCCCTTTATCGCCCTGAGGTCAACTCTCAAATCAGCGGCCAGCTTGCGCACCATTGGCACCGCCAGGATTTCAGCCCTTTCTAAAGCAGGTGCAAGCGCCTTTGGGGGAACCTTCTTTTCTATCTCCCTAAATTCTTCCTCTTCGGGAGCTTCCTCCAGTTCCCCCACGACCCCTACCGAAGGACGCTCTTTGACCTCTTTGGGTTTGGGCAGGGCCTCGAGTTTCTCCCCTGCTTCGCCGATGACGATGATGACCCGTCCTACCTGAACGGTCTCTCTTTCGGCTGCTCCCAATTTGAGTACCACTCCTTTTCTGGGGGAGGGAATTTCGATCACGGCTTTGTCCGTTTCCACCTGAACGAAAACCTGGCCTTCTTCGATGTGGTCTCCAACTTTGACCAACCATTTGACGATCTCTCCCTCGGTCAATCCTTCGCCCAAGTCCGGGAGCTTAAATTCGAACGCCATCTTTGCCTCCTTTAAATGCCAAGAACGCCTAGCGCATAGCGTCAAACCAACTGAAAATTTTTTCTTTGTCCTGATCTTTTCTTGCGCTATGCGCTCTGCCCTATGCTCTATGCCTTTAGAAGGCCATCACCTTCCGGATCCCTCGCAGGATCCTCTCAGGATTCGGTAGGTAATGATTCTCCAGCTTCATCAAGGGCATGACCGTATCAAAACCCGTGACTCTCTTCACCGGTGCGGCTAAGGAAAGGAGCGCTTTTCCGTTAATCCGGGCGATAATCTCCGCTCCCACACCGCACGTGGGCGGAGCCTCGTGAACGATGACCGCCCTCCCGGTTTTGCGCACAGATTCCATATAGGTTGCATCGTCCATGGGGGAGATCGTCCTCAGGTCGATCACCTCTGCCCGGATACCTTCCTTATCAGCCAACTCCGCGGCCCGGAGTACTTCGCGCACCATGGCTCCCCAGGAAATCACCGTGACGTCCTTTCCTTCCCGGACCACCTTGGCCACACCGATAGGGACAGTATACTCCCCATCGGGGACCTCCTCTCGGATCGCCCGGTAAATCCGCTTGGGTTCGAAAAAGAGCACAGGGTCTGGGTCCCGAATGGCTGAGATGATCAACCCCTTGGCGTCGTGGGGGGTAGAGGGAATGATTACCTTAATACCAGGGGTGTGGGCGAAAATGGATTCGGGGCTGTCCGAATGGTGCTCCGGCGCACGGATTCCTCCGCCCCAGGGGGATCGAATCACGAGCGGGCAGGTAAACCGACCTCGGGATCGAGTTCGAATCCTGGAAGCGTGGGACATGATTTGATCCATCGCCGGAGGAAGGAACCCTTCGAACTGGATCTCCGCCACAGGCCTAAGACCCTTAACGGCCATTCCGATGGACACCCCGACGATGCCCGATTCGGCCAGCGGGGTATCGAACACCCGGTCCGGCCCGAACTTGACTTGGAGTCCATCCGTCACCCGAAAAACTCCTCCTTCTTTACCTACGTCCTCACCCAGGACTACGACAGAGGAATCTCTTTCCATCTCTACCATTAACCCGTTATTGATAGCCTCAACCAGATTGCGCTTTGCCACCTTTCAACTCTCCTTTTCTTTCAGAAAGGCTAGATAGTCATCCAACTGTTCTTTCAGGGCGGGCGTCATTTCGGCAAAGGTATACTTAAATATTTCTTCGGGGTGAGGAGCGGGAATGCTCTCCGCCTCCTGGATCGCCTGATTCACGCTCGATTCAGCCTCCGCCCTCATCTTCGTCTCCTGGTCTTCGCTCCAAAGCCCCTTGCTTTGGAGATACCTCTGCAATCTCAGCATCGGGTCCAGTTTCTTCCACTCCTGCACCTCGACATCTTCCCGGTACTTGGTAGGGTCATCGGCCGTGGTATGAGGACCAAAACGGTATGTCACAGCTTCGATCATGGTGGGGCCTTTGCCGGCAATGGCCTTTTCCCTTGCTTCCTTGGTGGCTGAATAAATGGCGAACAGGTCATTTCCGTCCACCTGGACCCCACTGAACCCATAAGCGATGGCCTTCTGAGCCAGGGTCTTGGCTGCTGTCTGCTTCTTGCGCGGTACAGAGATGGCGTATTGATTATTCTGGCAGAAAAAGATGGTCGGGGTCTGGAAGACACCGGCGAAGTTCATGGCCTCATGGAAATCCCCCTCGGAGGTCGCTCCATCGCCGAAATAGGCAACCGTGCAGATTTTTTCTCCCTGCAGCTTGGCTGCCCAGGCAGCGCCAACAGCATGGAGCGGATGGCTTCCCACGGGAACGGAAACAGGGAAGACATAGACACCTTCCCGCACTTTCTGTCCGGACTCATCTCCCATCCAATAAAGATAGATGTCCTTTAAGGGCACCCCCCTCATGTAAATGACCCCTGTCTCCCGAAATGAAGGAAAGACCCAATCCCCTTTTTCCAGGGCCTGCGCGCTGCCCACTTGGGCGGCCTCCTGTCCATATACCGGGGCGTAGGTGCCCAACCTCCCCTGGCGCTGAAGAGCCAAGGCCCTCTGGTCTGCCAGCCGGATCAAGACCATTTTCCGGTAAAGGTTTTGGACGGTCTCGTCGCTTAAATCTGGTCTGAGGGTTTCATCCAGGCGGCCATCCGGATGAAGGATCCGCAACATCTCCCCCTTTAAAGGATCATAATTCTCAATCATGACTCCCTCCCCCTGCTAACCATTCACCGCAGAGCACGCTGAGAACGCGCGCTCTGCGATCTCCGCGGTGATGTCCTGCTATTTTCCCAAAGCCCAATCTTTGAGCTTCTCATAACTAACAACCCCGCAGAGCCACTTTCCCGTCTGTTGATTATAAAATAACGGAACGCCCCCGCAACGGCCCTGGTCAATTTGCCGCATGAAATTGGCGTTCTGCTCACTATGCCAAACTTCGTACTTCAGGATTTCCACCCCTTCCTCATCCTGGAGCCTGGCGACGAGGGGTGCCATGGCCTCGCAATGGGGGCATTCCTTTCCGAAAAACTCCATCAAGTGGGACTTTTGCCCCATCGCCTCACCCCTCATGATTGAATCTGCTCCAGGAGGCTCCGGGCGATAATCCTTCTCATGATCTGCGCCGACCCCTCATAGATTTGAATGACCTTGGCATCTCGCATCAACTTCTCCACCGGATGCCATTTCGTATATCCCATCCCCCCGTAGATTTGAACCGCGTCCGTGGTCACCCGCATGGCCATATCCGCGGCAAAGGCCTTGGAGATCGCCGCTTCTTTGGAGTTTCTCACACCCTGATCAGCCAGAGAGGCAGCTCGCCAGACCAGGAGCCGGGCGGCATCGATGCCGATGGCCATGTCGGCCAGCATAAACTGCACGGCCTGATGGTCAGCGATGGGAACACCAAATTGGATCCGCTGTTTGGCATATTGGGTGGCCAACTCCAGAGCCGTTCGCGCTAGGCCCACGGCCCCGATGGCAATCATCGGCCGG